>Ga0315334_10000911_pt1 | contig 18133 bp, 26 predicted proteins | sample M150034915metaG_FD_205555 | JGI IMG/M metagenome (GOLD analysis project Ga0315334, IMG submission 205555) | Ammonia-oxidizing marine archaeal communities from Monterey Bay, California, United States - M1 500m 34915 | ecosystem: Environmental > Aquatic > Marine > Intertidal zone | place: USA... | reverse complement strand
CAATTACTTTTTTGTGATTATCTGGAAGATAATTGTTGTATGTTACATCCCCGTCATATTCACATTGTTTTGATTTTGTTTTGGTATCAAAAGAACCTGCTTGTATTTCATAAAAATAACCACAACTTTTCAATTGTGATTTTACAGATTTATGAAAATCCATTAATGAAACAAGATCTTTTCCTCTGACTGAATTTTGAGAATTTCTATATTTTGTTATGTTATTTTGCTCTTGTTCGTCATCTGCTTTAATTATTGTAACTGTCATGGAACCATCCATGTTTTTTGTTCTTTTTGAATGATCAAGGATGGAATTTGATGTTTGTGCACCATTTACAATTTGAGGAGCATAAAGCTCAATCAAGTTTTCTCCCAATTCTGCAAAGTCACTAACTACAATTGTTATTCCATTATTATAAAAAAAGAATTTAGCTGGATTGGTTTGTAATGTTTCACGTAATCCTTTGTTCACTGTTGTCTTAAATTGCATCCATTGTCTGATATTTGATTCAAAGACATATTCTCTATTTTTGCTTACAAATTCAGTAAGTTCACGTAATTTTAAAATCCCTAAAATTGTATTTTCATGTCTGAGCATTCTTTCTAATTTAATTGCTGATTTTTTACCAGCTGCGGGTTTTTTTATTCGATCCCATAATTTTTGGATTATCTTCTCTTCATCGATTATCTCGACTAACTCATCATCATATTCTACTTTCTGATCTGTAACGTAACAACATTTTATCTTAAGATTTTTTTCTTTGATTTTTGTAACAAGTTGTGCAAGCTCTGGTCTCATCTTGGTAATGTCTTTTGATAAAAGTCGCTTTGCATCCTCTTTGAATTTTGCAATTGCCTCAAGTGAATGTGATGTTCCATATTTTGACTGAAATAATCTAATTGTATTATCTGAAAAATCTACTGGTAGGTATGCATCAATTCCAAGATCGTTTGCCCCATCTACAATTGCATCTGCAGCATCATCTTCTGTAGCCTCAAAAACCCTAGTTAAAATCCATTGAAGAAAATTATTCCCTTTTTCAACTTCATTTTTTGAATTTTCAGCATATTCATGAATACTGTCTCTGATGTTTTCTGTAAATCCCTCTAATGGTGGACTAGAATTTTTTTGGACTAGCAGTGCTTGTGAACCTGGAATATATTCTAATAACCCACTCCCATTTTTGGACATTCTTTTTCTAATATGTTATATATTTAGAGAATTTGGTAATTATGTAATAACTCTATTAAGGAAATGATCTGATTTGATAAAAAAAATTTTTGTTTTGGGAATTGTTGGAGTTGTAATTATTGCAAGTATTGCTTTGTCTTTTTCAAATACAATTGTTGAACCTGATATTGAATCAATCATAGTTGAATCTGATGTAATCATGCCTTCAAAAGTTTCTCGTCCTGGCTGTGAAAATGAAAATAGATGCTACATACCATCTGAAATTTTTATCGAAAAAGGTGAACAAGTTACTTGGATTAACGAAGATTCAGCTTTTCATAGTGTGACTTCTGGTTTTTACGATTCTCCAACATCTCTTTTTGATAGCGGTCATTTAGATCCTTTTGAAACCTATACTGTTACTTTTGATGAATCTGGAATATTTGATTATTTTTGTACCCTTCATCCTTGGATGATGGGCCAAGTTATTGTTGAATGAGGTACCCGAGGGAGTCGAACCCCCTTGTATAAGCTTTGCAGGCTCACGCATAACCGTTCTGCCAGAGTACCATTTTAAAAAACACAAAATGAATAATTAAACTCTTTAGATCAGAATTTGTTAAATGGTTTTGAAGCCAATTTGACATCTTCGCCTTTCACCGTTTTTCTACCTGCGTGAGATGCCATATCCACTGCACTTTTTGCAATTATTTCAGCAAACTCTTCAATAATTCTCCTTAATTCATCTGCTGATTCATCACTAACTCTTTCTGCCCCTGCTTTCTTTAGAATTCTATACATTGCAGATAATCCTAGTTCTGATGACTTCATGAATTTCGTTTTAGTTTTTTCCGAAAAAAGATAATGAGTTAAAAAATATCACTAAGGAATCGATTTATACAGACTATTTTAAGAATTTACAAAGAAATGACATGGTATTTTGATTCTCATATTCATTTGTCTGACTCTCAATATTCATCTGATATGAAATTTATCTTAAAAGGAATGGAGTGTATGAAACTAAAAGCATGTTGTGTATCTATGAATGTTGAAAATTCTTTACAAACATTAAATCTTGCAAAAAAAAGTAATCTTGTTTTACCCTTTATTGGAATTCATCCTGAATATGCACACGATAAAATTGAAGAAATTATTCCTTTAATTGAAGAAAACTATGATCATCTTTCTGGAATTGGAGAGATAGGATTAGATCCTACATATGTTAAAGATGATGAAGATTCCAAAAGACAAATGCATGTATTTGAAACATTGTTGTCATTAGCAGAAAAATTCAAAAAACCTGTATCTATTCATTCTAGAAAAAGTCTTGATGATGTTTTTGAAATAATGACATCTTATGATGCAAAACGTGCTTTACTTCATTGGTTTGATGGAAGCAAAAAACAACTTCAAAAAGCCATGGATATGGGATTTTTTGTTTCTTATGGCCCTGTAACAATTTATGCTAATGACAAACAAACATTGTTGTCTAAAACAGAAGAATCAAAAATTCTTGTTGAAACTGATGGCCCTGTACGATTTTCTAGATGTTTTGAAATGAAATCTGGACAAATTAGTTTTATTCCAAGTGTCATTTTTTGTGCTTCAAAAATACTTAGAAAAACATTTGATGAAATGTCCTTTATACTTGAGAAAAACTCAAAGACGTTTCTTGGAATATAGGTATAAAACACCCTATTCTTTAGACAATTTGTGAATAGAATAAAACGTCTCTCGTACGAAGTACTTGACGAACATAAGTCAAAATTTGGAGTTGATTTTGCTGATAACAAGAAAATTTTGAATCAAATTTCTATTATACGCTCAAAAGGTCTCAAAAATGAGATTGCCGGTTATATTACAAGATTCATTAAAAATGAGATCCGAGATGAAAAGACCAAACAAGATAGAATTACCGCTTCCCGATCAATCTCTGAAACTGAACCAGAAATTGAAACTTCTGAAACAACTACTGAAGAAATTCCAGAAGCAACAATTGTATCTGAAGAAATTCTTTCTGAAACTGTCACAGAAAGTGCTCCTACATCAGAAGTATCTGAACCTGAAGAAGAGAAAACTGAATAGTATTTTAAATATTAATTTCTAATTTTAATTAAGTAGATATGATTACTGTAAAACTTATTGGTGGTGCAAAAAAATCTTTTCTGAAAGACCAATTTGAAATTAATGCATCTGATATTACTATATTAGAATTATTTAATTTATTGTTGAAATTAAAACCTAATAATTTTCCTGAATTAGACCCCAAAAATATTTTGGTTGCAATTAATGGTGTTGATTCTTCTGCAATTAATGGGCAATCTACAATAATTAAAAATACTGATCTTGTAAGTATTATCCCTGTAATTCATGGTGGTTCTTCTAAAAAATTAAATTTTGAAATAAAAAAAAAATACATTCAAGTAATTGAAATTAAAGGCCAAAAATCAATTAGTGTAAAATTTATTGATGAATTAAGAAAAAAATTTCCAAAAATTCAACTTCAGGCAATTTCAAGTAATTTTATTTTGAATGGTTCTCATCTTAAAAAAATTTTATCCTTATCTTTGGAATCTGAAAAAAATAATCTTTTACTTTCAAAAAAATTGGAAACTGATATTTTAATGCGTTTTGCTTTAACAACTCAAATATCTAATGCAATAACTGTTGTTGGAATAAAACCTAAGAGTAATTTTATTTTAATTGCAATTGGTAATAAAAAAATTCTCCAGTCACTTTATGATGAAATGATTTTAAAATCTATGATATTATTTCAAAAAAATAATAATTCATTTCTTAAAAAATATTTTAAGATTACAAAAAAACAACTTGATGTTGTTCACTCTAAAACTCCTTTAGAGGATATTTTGGTTGAAAAAGCAGTAATTTTATTCTGAAATACTGCGTTTTGTTTTTTCAATACTTAATACATCTGATTTTTTTAATATAGAAATACCTGTTTTGTTACCTAAAATTTCAATTAAAATCATTTTGTCTGGATATTCAAGCGACACTTTATTTTTTATTTGATTTGCTATTTTTGTAATAATTTCTTTACTTGATAAATCTGAATTTCTTTTTTCTATTGAAATTCTATACTTTTCATCTTCTAAAATTTGTTCAGACATTTCTGAAACACATTTTTCTATTTCATCAATTTGTGTTTCAATGACTTTTTGAATTGGTATTATTCGTGAACAATATCTGATACTCCATGGCTCATCTAGAATCATTTCTTTGATTTTTTCTACAACTTGTACTGGAACTAATTTTGTTTGAGCAGTTAAAATTCCTGACATGTTTGTAATTGTAATTATAGGTTCTGAATCTCCTAATTCTTCTAAAATATCTCTTAACTCTTCTTCTGTATCTGATTCAAGATGTCTAGGGCACGTAATAATTAAATTCATAATTTTAAAATCTCACTTTTACTCAAAGAACCTTCTCTAATTATTTTGATCTCACCATTTTCAATTTCAATAATGGTTGATTCTTCAGAATTTGTAATTTTTCCTCCATCAACAAAAACATCAAAATTCTGTATAGTTTTCAAACCTTCATCAGGATTTGTAAATGAAGTTTGACCTGAAATATTTGCACTAGTTCCTACCAGAAAATTACATTTTTTTAATAATTCTAATGTGCATTTATTATTTGGAACCCTTACTGCAATTTTTTCATTTAAGTTTAAGGATTTTTTTAATCTCTTATCAATCAACTTTAAGATTATTGTCAATGGACCTGGCCAAAATTTTTCCACAATTTTTTCTGTAAATTCATCAAATACTGCAATTTTTTCTGCTATTTCTTTTGAATATACTAAAACAGGAAATGGTTTTGAAGTATCTCTTGATTTAATTTCATAAATTTTTTTTACGGCTTCTTCATTAAATGGATCACATCCAATTCCATATACTGTATCTGTTGGAAAAACGACAATTCCTCCTTGTTTGATACTTTGTACTGTTTTCTCAATTCCTTCTTTATCGCAATTTACTTTCAATATTCATTATACTTTTTTTTGTTTTATTACCATTTTCTTTTGTATACATTTTTAACAGTGATACTTGGTAATTTGTAAAGTATGTCTCAACCATCTTCAAACTTTGATGAAAATGATTTTGAAGATGATTTTGAAGATGTCTTTGAAGAAATAATTGATTAGATATTTAATCCAAAATTATCTGCAAAATTTGTGAATGAATAATATGCTTGTAGAAACTCTCTTCCATTTTGACTAATTTTGTATTTGTTTGAACCTTGTGATTCTACTTGTTCTAAGAGTCCTTGAGATACCAGTGTTTTTAGTAAGTTTGAAATTCTTGAATGAGAAACATTTGCTTTTCTAATCAGATAAGTGACTGTTGCCCCATCTTCGTCTTGAAGATCATCTCTAGTTGTTGATAAAATCTCCCCAATAATTTTCATTCTTGTTCTATATTCTGCCATCTTCCTAATTGTTTGTATTCAAAATTTCTATGATAGGGCCTTGAATTTTTCCAATATACTAAAAAGATAAAAGAATTTGACAAATTTTCTGTTTTTTTAAATTTTGAGCCTATGATGAAATTACTCAAAATCTTTATCAAATTTTATTTTAGTTAAAGGTACTTTACTTACTGGAATGAATAATGCTATTAATCCTGCAATTTTGATTATAATTGATATTGAATACAACATCAATTCTGGGAACATAAAGGAATACCATCCTAAAAATTCTCCAAATGCTAAAAATGCTAATCCTATTGAAACGGAAATTGCCCCCTTGTTTTTATTTTCAAAATATGATAACATTGTTTCAATAGCTCCATATGCTAACAAAATGAATGAAACTGATCTGAAAATGTGTTCTAATTGAACAGATGATACTAGGAATAATGGAAAAAATCCTACAGATCTGAAATAACTGGATTTTGGGAAAAACGATTTTATGCTATGTGAGAATGCAATGAAAAAGTAACCAATTGTTTGAATTATAATTCCTACAGTTTGAATCCACCGTTCTATGTTTCCTGATTTGAAAATAAAATCTTCTGCCATATATCCTGCCCAAATTACAAAAAAACCTATACTAATTGAAAAAAATGCTAATGTTAATCTAAATAATGTTGGGCTACCTGTGTTTCTAAATCCAATTAATGACATTATTCCAATTGAAAGACCTACCAAAAATCCTACAAAATTAAGTATATTTTCTAATAAAAATTCCAATTATATTTAGAATAACGTTGAACTAATTATTTTAATCTGATGAATGATTTCACAATCTTGTTAATCCCATTCATCCAATGAACCTGAAGTTTGACCTTCTGTACTACCTGCATAGTCTCCTAAAATATCTGAATATTTTGTTTCATTGTGCGCTACGAACTTAATATATTCACCATAACTCATGTCTAAATCACAAGAACTACATTTCACAACTGAGAAGTCCATTGCCAACTCTGCACCTTCTTTGCATTTTGGGCATTTGATCTTCATGCCTACATATGTCTTTGATAATTATTATTACTTTACATTCACAATGTAAACTCGTATTCATTATCTTCAGATTAAGTAAATATGATATTAATAATGATGATGTAGTTGGTAGGCACAGTTTTGAGACATTATTTTTTTATAAAATTTTCTAGAATATATTTAAGATAATGAACTTCTATGATGTGATGATATAATGGTAAATCTTCTTGATCCTACAAATGTGATTACTAGAATGTTTAATGCCAAAAAATACGATGAAATGTATAATTATTGTAAAAATCTACTTGATAAAATTCCTAATGATATGATTGGACTACAAAATATCTCTTTATCTTTAATTTATCTGAAAAAATATGAAGATGCAATTGTTTTCTGTGACAAAGTTTTAGAAATTAAAAATGGAGATACATTTGCAACAAAAAACAAAATTTATGCTCTTGAAGGATTGAATCAATATGAACAAGTAATAAAATTATGTGAGCAAATATTATCTACAAATCCAAAAGATTCTTGGACATTAAACAGTATGGGCTTATCCCTAAATGAACTAGATCGACATCAAGATGCATTGAAATGTTATGAAAAATCTCTTGAAATTGATTCAAGCGATGTTACTGCTTTAATGAATAAGGCAATTTCTTTAAGCCATTTGGGAAATTATGTAGATGCAATAAAATGTTATGATGATGCTCAAACTTATGATTCTAGTTTAAAAGAAATATCTCTTGCAAAATCTCGATTATTTGAAAAATTAGATATGAAAGATGATGCATTTTTGGCAGCGCAAGGAATTCTGAATAAAGACATGGAAAAAATTAAAATTGCAGCTAAAAAAAACAAGTGTTCTATTTTTCATCAATTTTGTGAAAATGAATTTGAAAACTCCAACTTAAAATAAATCAAAAACATGAAAAGATAAAAAAAATTATTCACACATGGTTGATTATTCTAAATGAAATTATTCTAACTTAAATACAAAAATAAATAATTAATTACATGAAAGTTGTAGTAATTTCTGGTAGTCCTAGAAAAAATGCTAAAACTCAAGTGTTAATGAAATATGTTTATGATTATACAAAATCAAAAAATAAAGATACTACATTAATCAATTTGTCCGATGGTCAGATTGAATGCTATAAAGGACCAGATGAAGAGTATAATGAGACAACAAATACTGCAGCAAAAGACATTATGGATGCAGATGTTTGGTTGATTGGAACTCCAATCTATAATTCCTTTTTTAGTTCAGCATTAAAAAATTTGTTTGAATATGTTAATTATAAAAAAACCGGAGGAAAAGTTGCTGGAATGACCATTTTGGCAGCTGGAAATATTGGATTTATTGATGTTCAAACATTACTTACACAATTATTATCATATTTCAAAGTAATAACAAACCCAAAAGCAGTATTTCTCACAACTGAGTCTATTACTGAAAATTTTGTTTCAAATATTGATGCACAAAATCGATTAAAAGAAATGGTTGATGAAACTCTTACACTAGCATCTAAATTGAATTAAGTTCATTAATTAATTCTTAAAATTTTTCCATCTGCTTGAAAATGATTCCTATATGGACATTCAAAAAAAGATAAAAGTAGTTTATTATTGTAAATTTTCATGAGTCGTACTTGTACAAAATGTAAAAATTCCATCCCAGATACTGAAAAGCTTGGAATTGTTGCTGAAAAATATCCTACTTGTAACAAGTGTTGGGCTGAATGGAAAGAATACCAAGTAATGGTAATGAATGAAATGAAACTTGACATGTCGATGCTTGACCATAGAAAATTATTGAAAAAACATGAGAAAATCTTTGTTGGTGTTTTATCTCCTGAGGGTGAAGTGATTGATTACAGTAATGAAGATAATCGAAAACCAGATGAGCCTACAAATAACTAAAATTTTAAGTATTTTTTAGCATTATCTGGAATAATAATTTGTATTCTTCTCTTTTGTTCTTCTTCTAACTCTGAAATGATTTTTTTAATTGTTTTTGAAATGACTTCCTTTTCATTTTCTTCTAATGTCAAAAATATTTCTAGAATCCCATCTAAATTGAATAATATGAGTTTCTGAGGATTTTGTGAAATTTCAACAATATATGCTGAAAATAGTCCTTCTCTTTGTTCCTCTGAAAGACCTGCCAAAATTTTTAACCAGGTTTTGAATAGTTTTGAAAAATTTGGAAATGGAATTGTGGGTCCTGCTTCTAATGCATTGTTAATGACTTCTTTTCTATCTTGTTCTTCTAATGAAAAGAATTCCATCATTCTTTTTTTCAACATTGGAGTTCTTAGAAAATCTGGAAGACTAGCCAAATTAACTATAATATTTCCTGCAAAATTTTCTCCAACCATCGATCTCGAAGAAATAATGTTGAATATAAAATCATGTTGAAACACTTTAGCTTAAATAAACGTAATAGAGATTCAACATTATGACATCAACTGTAGTTGTTGGAGGATTTTTTGGAGATGAAGGTAAGGGGAAAATAATCTCATATTTAGCAATTAAAGATAATCCAAAAATTATTGTTCGTGGAGGTGCTGGCCCCAATGCCGGTCATACAATTACAGATGGTGATAGGGTGTACAAAGTTCGAATGCTTCCTAGTGGATTTTTAAATAAAGATGCCAAAGTAATGATTGGTCCTGGTGTAGTAATTAATCCAGAAGTTCTAAAAAAAGAGATAGAAGATTTTGATGTTTCGGGACGTTCATTTATTGACAAACATTGTGGAATTATTGAGGAAACTCACCTAAACCGTGATTCAAAAGGTGAACTAAAAGAAAAAATTGGTAGTACTGGTTCTGGAACTGGTCCTGCAAATTCAGATAGAGCTATGAGGGTATTGAAGTTAGCAAAAGATTTTGATTCATTATCTTCATTAATTACAGATGTTCCTTCTGAGATAAATTCTGCACTTTCTGCAAACGAACATGTTTTGATTGAGGGCACTCAAGGAACTTTTTTATCTTTATGGCATGGAACATACCCATTTGTAACCTCAAAAGATGTAACTGCTTCAGGAATTTGTGCTGATGTTGGGATAGGTCCAACAAAAGTAGATGAAGTAATTGTTGTTTTCAAGTCATATGTTACACGTGTTGGTACTGGTCCTCTTGATAAAGAACTTTCACTAGATGAGGCTGAGAAAAAAGGATGGTCTGAATTTGGAACTGTTACTGGCCGTCAAAGACGTGCTGCTGATTTTGATTTTGATTTAGCTAGGCGTGCAATCATGCTTAATGGTGCAACACAAATTTCTATTACAAAATTAGATGTTTTGTTTTCAGATTGTGCAGGAAAAACTTTGTATGATGAATTATCTGATGATGCAAAGTCATTCATAAAAAATATTGAAGATGAGTTAAACACGCCTGTTACAATAATTGGAACTGGTCCAGCTGTTAATGATGTTGTTGATAGGAGATAGGCTCCAGTTTTTTGGATAAGTTTAATTTGATAATCTGTTACACATCTCCGTGGACAAACTACAAGATATTTCTAGTAATAAATTACAAAATACTCCTAGTGATAAATTACCACGATATGTTCAAGTAAATTCTACTTTAGAATTCTCTAGACTTGTATGTGCTCTTGAACGTGCACCACGTGTATCTTTTTTACATGATCATGAAGGAAAGAAAATTTTATCTGTCCAAATGGATGTTCTAAAGGAAAAACCAATTGTATATTATACTCCTTTAGAACATAATGGACATTATCTTTGCTATGGACTGAAAGGTGGAAAAGAAGAATCAAAAATTGTTGATACTACTTCTGATTCTAGCAAACTTTACTCTCCGATAATTCGAATAAAATCTCTTCCCAAAACTTTGAAACCTGGAAATGGGACTCTTGATAGATATCAACCGATTGAATTAGAAGATGTCTCTAGTCTTGCCAAACTTACCTGGGGTTTTGATGAAATTCCTTTTCCATTGTTTTTATTCCCTCATAATGATAAATGGCTTCTTGGAGTTTTCATGAATTTTAATGATGAAGGAACTTCTTATTATTGCCATGTTGTTTTAAATTGCGATCCAAAAAAACCCTTTTTGAAATTTTCATCCACTAATGGAGTGGACCCAACTTTTGTAGAAAATCCTTCTGAACACGGATATTCATATATCAAAATAATAAAATTAAAGGAAACTCACCCTCTAGTTGATTATGGCCACCTTCAAAACTAGATTATCTCAGATTTCCAAGACTAATGGAAATGTAATTCTTGCAAATGATTATGATATTTCTGTTAAAAATTTAGAAACAAAAACTATTCAAAATATTAAAAAATTACACCCATTTCTATGTGGAATTAAATTAAATTTTCATTTACTTTTACCTTTGAGTAGTAAAGAGATAATCAAAATTAATAAAACTGCTCATAGATATGGTTTACAAACAATTGCAGATATCAAATTAAATGATATTGGAAATACAAATAGAGTTACAACAGAACATTTGTGGAATTTAGGATTTGATGCAGTAATTGCAAATCCCATAATGGGACTTGATAGTTTAAAAAATTTGGTAAAATCTGCCCATAAAAATCAAAAAGGTGTTATCACTTTGTGTCACATGAGTGCCCCAGAGGCAAAATTATCTTATGATATGGAGGTAAAAATGATCAAAAAACAACAGTTGTACCAATTATTTCTTAATTGGGCATTAACTGCAAAAGTTGATGGTATTGTAGTTGGTGCCACTTTTCCAAAAATTATTCAATATTGTTCTAAACAGGCGGGAAAAAATCTGAGTATTTTCTCTCCTGGTGTTGGAACTCAAGGCGGTAGTGCAAATGAAGTAATTTCATCTGGAACAAATTATCTAATTGTTGGGAGAACTATACTAAATTCAAAAACACCTATTGATGTTGCAAAGGAATTACAACTACAGAGTCTTGGTAAGTAATGCATGTGCTCTTGTAAGTACCGTTCTTGCATTATCAAATGTTGTTTTTTCCATTGCTGTATTGTAATCCATCCATATGTAATCTAGATGTTCATGTGATATTTCAACCTCTTTAGTTTTTGTTTCTGCCAAGAAAAATACCACTTTTTTCTGAACTAATTCCCCTTGATATTGAAAATTATAGTCAATCCATTCTTCAAAATTTTCTAAAAATGATACATCTTTAATTCCTGTCTCTTCTTTTGTTTCTCTAATTGCAGTTTCATGAGTTGATTCATCTTTTTCCATTTTCCCCTTTACAAAATCCCAATGTCCAGAGGGATAGCGTAATAATAAAAATAAATTTTTTGAATTCTCTTTTCTAAATATTACAATTCCTGCAGATGTTTCTTCAATCATTTCCCTAATCTCCTTTTCCTCTCTTGAAAAGTTCTGATGGCTCTCATTAAATCAATTTTTCTAAATTCTGGCCAAAAAATATCCATAAATACAAGTTCACTGTATGCACTTTGCCACATCAAAAAACCACTTAGTCGTTTTTCTCCGGATGTACGTAATATCATGTCTGGAGATGATTGTGGCAAGTATGATGTATACAGATTTGACTCAATTTCTTTTTTGTTAATATCTTCCACATTTAATATTCCATCTTTTATTTTTTCTCCAATTTTTTTTACAGCATCAACTAATTCGTATTGACCTCCATATGCTAATGCAACATTGAGAAAATGATGATCATAATTTTTTGTTGCATCATCTAATCGTTTCAAAACCTCTTTGATAGATTCTGGAAGTGATTCAATTCTACCAATCCCTGTTACTCTCATTTTACATCTGTGAATTCTAGGATCATCATACAATTTTTCTAGTCTTATTCGAATCAATTCATAAAGATATTCTAATTCTTCATCATTTCTATCCATATTCTCTGCTGACAGTGCATACAATGTTACAATTTTGATATCTAATTCCTCACACCAGTCAAGAAGATTTTCTACAGCATCTGCTCCTTTCCAATGCCCTTTTTTTGCTATTGTAAGATGTCTTTTGGCCCATCTCCTGTTTCCATCTAAAATGAGAGCTATGTGGTTTGGAATGTCTCCTCCTTGGATCTCATTTTCTAATCTTTTTTCATAAATTTTGTAAAGACCTGATAATTGGAAAATTATCTCTTTGAACTTACTAATATCCTATCACCCTTTGATGATTAATCATTTCTTGACGATATCAGTGTTTTTCAAAAATTCATTGAAATTCTTAAGATGAGAACAATTTAATCTGAAATCATCTCTTGATCTTTATTTTTTCTATATTTTTTAAAGAGAATCGTGGCTGAAATTAAAGTTGCAGCTAACCCTCCTAACAATGGTGGAATCAAAGTAAATGAACTTTCATCATGAACCATTAAGTTTGTAAATTGTAAAATAATTGGGTATAATGAAATTAAAACAATAATTCTTAAAATATCACTAATTTGTCTTGGAATTCCTCCAATCCAATTACTAAGTAAAATTCCTGCAAATATTGCTCCCATACCCATCCATAATATTGGTAATGCTCCTGCAACAAATTGACCAATAATTATTTGATCTGTTATTTTTTCAACAACTTCTGTATTTGATTCAATTAATTCTGGATCTATTGCACCTATTCCAGCTGGTACTGATGATAGAATAAGTAATACTCCTGTAACCACTGTAAACATTCTGATAAAACCCATTGGTGTTGGTTTTGACCAACTTGACCAAACTTTGTCTATGTCAAATGCTCGAATCAAAAATGCTCCACCTAAAATGCTTACAAGAACTGCAAAAATTTCTGTTGTAAGTTCAAAGATACTTGCAATCCCACCAATTAGCAAAAGAATTCCTGGAACACCTAAGAAAAATTTTGAATATCTAGAATCGTATGCAATCATTTTCAAATATTTACCAAAAACTGCATAAGAATACTCTACACTTCTACTTACTTTCATAACTACTCGTTGAACTGATACTACAGGCAATACATTTTGAATAACTGGAATAACACTTTCATCATCTTCTCCATCAGAAACAATAACTGCCCCATTTGCAGAAAATTGTTCTAAAACTTTTCTTGTTTCAACTAGAATTTTTTCATCCGCTTGAACTCCTCTGTTTTTTACTCCTGCAATGGTTACAACTTCAACTTGATATCCTTTACTTACTAAGTCTTCATATGTTTTGATTGCTGAAAAAATAGAATTTGAATCTGCATCTTCAGGATCTTCTAATGCTAGTCTTTGTGCTGCTTCAATACATGCATCTCTACCTATAACCGGTGTACTAATTCCTGCTTTTTCCCCTACATCATTATCTCTATCCACACAAATGACAAGTAATTTATTGGCAGTAGATGCATTAACATCTTTTTCAACCTTACCTGAGCGTTGTGACATTCTATTTTTATCACCTAGCTGCTTTTTAACGATTCCCAACAACTATGATTCGTAAAATTTGGTTTTAAGGCTAATTAGGTCTTGTTTGATCTGACATCTTGACAAATTCTTTGTATTCTTCTTTTAATGATTCTATTTTTTGTATTTCTTCTGTTAGTTCTTCTTGAGTACTTTCTTTTTCAATCATATTTGCTAAAACTTTAGTTTCTCCAATATACACATTGAATTTTTTCATTGCATCCATGTAGTTGATATAACTATCTTGCCATTCTTCAGGAGGTTTTGATGTTACAAATTCACTAATTTGTGCAGTTATTTGTGATGATGTTACTTCAACAACGATATTGTAATCATTTGGAGTAATCTCACCATTTAGAAGATTTTGATATTCCATTTCAATAGATTCTTGTAATATTTCATGAATATTTTTAACTCCATCAATATATCCTCCATAATCTGAAACTACAAATGTTGTTTCACTATTTTCTGGAACCATCCATAATAGAAAACTTGCCCCTGTAATTGCCATTAGAATAACTATTGTAACAATTTTACCTTTTTTTGATGCCATTTTGTTATGTTACAATTAAGGAGTTTATAACTGATAATTTTTATAAAAATTTACAATTGTTTGATAAATTCTATAGAAAATTGTATTCATTTATTTCTTAAAAATAGTATAAAAATTTGAAATTTTGAGGAATTTTTGTTTTTTTATACATAAAAAAATTTACGCACATCTAGTCTATAGTTAATTAATTTTCACAGCCTCTTCCTAAATACAACTAAGTTTGACAAATTTCAGAATGGTAACAGCATATTGCGTAAAATGTAGAGAAAAAAGGGACATAAAAGATCCCCAAGAAACTAAACTAAAGAATGGACGTCCTGCTGTAAAAGGTACATGTCCAACATGTGGAACTAACGTATTCCGTATTGGCGCAATGCCAAAAGAATAATCTTAGAAAAAAAGTCCACACGACTTCTCTTTTTCAAAACCCATATAGGGTCTAGTCTATACTATTTTTCAGTGACTAAAACAGACTATGAAAATTTGCTTAAACGAATTGAAGACAAATTAGGTGACCCAAATAAAGAAACTTCTGAACGATTTGAACTTCCAATTGTAGATGTGATGTGGGAAGGCCAAAAGACATTCTTGCGTAATTTTTCAGAATTCCCTAAGAAATTACGTAGAGATCCTGATAAAGTCCTACAATATCTCTCAAAAGAATTTGCTGTTCCTGCTGAACTACTTGGGGATAAGGCTATGTTTGTTGGGAGGAGAGCTCCTGATGATTTCACTAGGCTATTTCAAATTTATGTTAAAGACTATCTTGAATGTCCTACATGTAAAAGTCCTGATACTAAAATTCTAAAAGAAAATAGAATTTCATTTTTAGTTTGTGAAGCATGTGGTGCTAAATCAACTTTGAAAGGCAAATATGCATAATGCAATTTTCTGTAAAAGTTGGAAGTTATCAAAATAATACAACTCTCAATATTTGTGATACTGAACTGTTAGGGAAAAAAATTGAGCAAGATGAATTAACTATGAATATCAGTGAAAATTATTATGGTGAAAAATTTGTTGATACCGAAGAAGCAAAATCATTATTAGAAAATTCATCCATTATTAACATGGTTGGTTCAAAAACTGTTTCTTTGTCTATAGAACTAGGAGTTGGTTCTGAAAATGGTGTTAAGATGATTTCTGGTATTCCTTTCCTTATAGTTTTTAAAATATAATATGTTCTTAAATCATTTTAATTTATTATTTGAAAAGAAATCCATTTTATTTAGTATGGGGAATATGATCTAATGACTGATATTATTAGTAAAAAATTAGAATCTAAAATTGATAACAAGTTAAATTCAAAAGCAAAAAGAAAACATTTGGAAGATGGTTTTAAAAAAGGGAAAGTTGTCAATGAAGTTTTAGACAAACCAACTGTGATGACTCTATACAAAATGATAAAAGATCATATCATTGCATATGTTAACGGAGCAGTAAGTGCAGGTAAGGAATCTGTTCTTTTTTGGGGTGTTGATGAAAATAATGTTAGTGTTGCTTTGAAAATTTATTTAGTAAGTACTTCAAATTTTAAAAAACGTGAGCCATACATTTTAGGAGATCCTAGATTCTCACATTTAAAAAAAGGTACAAAAAACCTGGTTTATCTCTGGGCAAAAAAAGAATTCCGTAACTTAACCCAGTGTTATAATATTGGAATCCCTGTCCCCAATCCTCGAAGCGTAGTAAATAATGTACTTGCAATGGATTTTGTAGGCACAAATGGCACTCCTTCCAAACAATTACTTACTTCTGAAGTCGATGAAAATGATTATGGACAAGCAATTTCAATTATTAAAGACATGTATCACAAAGCAAAATTAGTTCATGGTGATTTTTCTGAATATAATATTTTCAAAACAACTGATGGTTTGATTGTTTTTGATTTAGGTTCTGCTGTTGATCTTAGACATCCTAATTCCAATGAATTCCTTAAAAGAGATATTAGTAACATTACCAAATTCTTTAACAAAAGAGGTATTCAAGTTGAAGATCCAGAAAAATTATTTAAGGAAATAACAAAATGAGTTTTGAAAAATTAATTCGTATTCCTAATGATCGAATTGCTGTTTTAATTGGAAAATCTGGAAATGTCAAATTGAAAATTGAACAATATTGTCATATCTCTTTAGATATTGATGGGGATACTGGTGAAGTTTTAATAAAATCTACAGGTGATGTTGAAAAAATTCAACCTTTCAAAGCAATGGAAATTGTTACAGCAATTGGTAGAGGGTTTTCACCTGAAAATGCAATGACTTTGTTGCAAGGTGAAAATACATTACATGTGATTGATCTTAGAGAGTTTGCTGGAAAATCTAACGCAAACATTGAAAGGATAAAAGGGAGAATTATTGGAGAAAGTGGTAGAGCAAGAAGAAATATGGAAAATCTGACTAATACACATATCTCCGTTTATGGGAAGACTGTTTCAATCATTGGTGATTCTAGTAAGTTACGATTAGCTGTTGATGCAATAGCTGCTATTTCTAGTGGTGGAATGCATGGTGCAGTTTATGATAAATTAGAAGCTGCAAATAGAAAAACAAAACAAGAAAAAATGCAATTGTGGGAAGATCAAGATGTCTTCTATTAAGGAAAAATTTAATCAAATTTCACCTAGTGAATTTTTTTATAGTAATCGAGATTTAGCTGGATTTAGTAATCCTACTCGTTCTTTATACACTGCAGTTAGAGAATTTGTTGAGAATGCATTAGATGCATGTGATCAAAAAGGTATCCTACCTGATGTTCATTTGACAATCAAGGCAGTTGATCCTGATAAATCTGATCCTAAACCCTATATTTTGACTGTAAAGGATAATGGTCCTGGGATTGATGCTGAACATATTCCTCTGGCTTTTGGAACAGTTCTGTATGGCTCAAAATTTGGTCTAAAACAAGCTAGAGGAATGTTTGGGCTTGGTGCTACTATGGCAATTTTATACGGTCAAATTACAACAAACAAACCTGTAACTGTAAAAAGCTCTTCTGATGGAAAAATACAAAATCAATTTGAAATATTATTAGATATTCAAAAAAACAAACCTGTAATTGTTAAACATACAACAAAAGAAATTTCAAAAAAAGGACTCAGTGTTAGTATATGTCTAGAAGGTGATTATTCCAAAGCTGGAAACAAAATTAGAGATTATGTTTATGAAACCTCTTTGATTACTCCTTATGCTTCAATTACTTTTGATGATCCTAAAGGGCAAAAATTTAGTCATCCTAGATTTGTTAAAGATATACCTCCACCACCTACAATAATCCGACCACATCCACATGGTATTGATGTTGAACGTATTAGACGTATGATTGTTGAATCTCAATTTGAAATTCCAACAATTGATGATGCAATGATTACAAAAGTTCGGAAAGATTTAGCCTTATCTAAAAAAAATCTTAGTTTTACTTCTATTATGGATAAGGCAAAGAAAAAATGGAAAAACCTTCCACGTCAAGTTAGAGTTGTAATTGCTTTAATGTCATTTCTAAAAATGGATTTTGAAAAATTAAACAAAATTAGAATTGAAGATATTGATATGCCTAACAAAAAATTATTTTA
>Ga0315334_10000910_pt1 | contig 18141 bp, 16 predicted proteins | sample M150034915metaG_FD_205555 | JGI IMG/M metagenome (GOLD analysis project Ga0315334, IMG submission 205555) | Ammonia-oxidizing marine archaeal communities from Monterey Bay, California, United States - M1 500m 34915 | ecosystem: Environmental > Aquatic > Marine > Intertidal zone | place: USA... | reverse complement strand
TGATGATCAGCACGTTCACGATCATCGCGATTGCCAATAAGGTATCGAACGTCATGCTGAACATTCCCATTTGGATCATCGCGACTGGTACCTGCCCGCCAGATTCGAGGGAGGCTGCAATCTTGATCACCAGTAGGATCACGATGACCGCATAGGCTTCGAGGCGATCGACTGCTTGAGCAATCGGTTTACTGACCTTTGTGAAGCGAGGAATGCTGGTGATGATGGTCAGCAACAGAAATGTGATAAAAATGGTTTCGCTGCGTAAAGCACCGCTCGTCCCAAGCATCGGGCTGGTGGCTGCCCACTCAGGGCCCCAAAGTGACATTGCCGACAGACATGTCACGCCAAAGAAAGGCGACAGCGCCAGTGGCGTCAAAGGTCCCAGCAATTCCGTGATCCCGCTAGCCTGAATCCAGCCTGAGGTGGTGGCAATGTCTTCGGCCTCAAAGGGACCTTCCAGTTGGTCGATCAGGAACTCGGTGTTCGCTTCCTGACCAGATTCAACTGTGTCTGATGATCCGACAGGAATTTCCGTTTCATCAACTTCCGTGACTGGGGTGATTTCGGCTTCTTGTGCAAAACTACCTCGATGAATCGTCGGCGGAGAAATCAGGATGAAGAACAGTATCAGGCACATGAAGCGTTTCATCTATTTTCCTGACGGCCGATGCTGGAGTGGTTGTGAGCGTTCGTAATTCGACAGACGCCTGAGACCTTGGCGATTCTAGCGCATTTCCCAAGCGGTGTCAGTTTCCGGGTGATTTTGGAGGTTGTCCGACGCGGCCCGCTGCCCAGCGACGCAAGCCTTCCAGACGTTGTTTGCCGCGTGCGTAGTACGCTTCGCTCAATCCTGCCAAATGCTTTTCTGCCAGAGCCTGGAAACGCTGTTCGATTTCTTCTGAGTTTTGCAAACGTTCCAAATCGACAAACAGGTCGTGTTGCCTCATGTTTTCTGCGAGCGTTTTCCCCAGCACTTGATGTCCCGTCAGCGAGGGGTGCAGGTGATCAACAAAGAATTCAGGATCCGCGATACCGTCTGGGGTACGATTTCCGTTGGCATCACGCAGGTCAAACAGGGTGGGTGTCAGGATTAGCGGAATGTCTTCTTCTGCTGCGATTCGAATCACGGACTGTTCAATCGCCGTGGTTGCTCTTAGTGGACAGACATCAAGATCACGCGCTGCGATCAAATGCCCACGGGCATTCTCGCGATCTGCCTGCTCGTAAAGCAAACGGCCAGCAACATAGTGGGCTCCGGAATCCAGTGCATCAATGGCAAGGCAGCGATTGCACGCAGCCAGGCGTTGCGAACTTGGTAAACCATGATCATTGGCGGTTTGCCAAGCTGTTTTCCACTCGTCGCGTTCTTGCGCTGACAGGTCGTTTGCCAATTCCAGTTTAAAAGGTGGTGTGTTGATCAGGTCGCATGTCGGCATGCATAGCCACAGGGGAACATTGGCAGCTTTGACACGCTGGACCATGTTTCGAAGCGTTTGGTCGAAATGATTTTCGACCCCGAGCCTCCAGCTGGCGTCGCGATGGTATTTTTCTAGCCCGCCGAGGTGATCCAACCGGGCATCGACTTCCTGTGGCATTTTCACAATCGGTTTCGCGGGGCGGCGAAGTTTTTCTTGCAACCACGAAACCATTCGAACCTTGCCAGACAAGTTGGACAGCCACGTCCGGATGACGCTGGCTTCCAACAGTTCGCCATATTCGCGATCTTCGAGAAACTCATTGTGTCCGGTGTAAAGAACAAAGGCATCGGGCTGGTGCTCCATGACTTCACTCAGAAGCTTTGATACCCGGTAGCTTGCGTACGAAATCCCGCCAACGTTGACCACTTCGACTTTGGTTTTTGGAAACTCTGCTTGCAGACGCAGTTGCAGCCATGTCGAAAATGCGGTTTCCGTCGAGAACGGTCTGCCCTGCACTGTCGATCCACCCAGCACAAAGATTCGTTTGGTCCCTTCAGTCTTGTTGGCAACGAAAGACGCGGGGCGAAAAAAGTTCATCCGATGATCGGGAATCTGCCAAACGCCAGCCTTCGGTTCGAGTTCAAATAGCGGTTGCAGTTGTTGCAAATCGACGTAAGGGTCAACCTTGGTCTCGCTCACTGGCTGCGGTGCGAACCATCGCAGCCCCAATTCGATCAACAGGAATGGTGTCAGGGATAAACAGACGGTCAACCATGGCATCCACCAGCGGCGTCGCGGACGGACCCGGTCGGCGTTTGCCTGATCTGGCTGCGGTGTACCGTCTGAGTTCCCCGAGCAGTTGCTGTCAGATTCTGGGGTGTCAGAGTCTGGGCTGTCAGGATCGTCTTGTTTTTCCAAAATCGCAGCGCTGTTTCTTTTGAAGGAGAGCGAAGGCGGGATGTTCGAAGGACAGGTGAGGAAGTTTCGACTTGTGGTTTTGCCTCGCGATTCGTCCGGTTGTTGATGCCAAAATCAGCATAACGGGGCAGCGATCACCAATCGATAGCCTGCCTGCAATCGGATCCGCTGTCGGTCGAGTAGTATGGCGGTTGGTTATCATGGCGGTCGGGGTATCGATCATGGCCGGTCGCTATCACCATTGAAAATGAATCCCACTGCAATGGGGAAAAGCGACGGGGACTCGTTCTTTTGCTCTCAGCCCCGCAAAATGGTGTCCATGACCAAATTTGAAATCATCTATCTGACAGGGTTTCGCGGGACCGGCAAAACCTCCATCGGCACCCTCCTGGCCAAGTCATTGGGACGAACGGTGATCGATTTGGATGGTGTGGTGGCCGCGAATGCTGGCAAGTCGATCCGCGAGATCTTTCAGCAGGACGGTGAATCAAGCTTTCGAGACTTGGAAACGACGGCCTTGGAGTCGGTGGCACAGACTTCGAACTCGGTGATTTCTCTGGGGGGCGGAGCTGTTCTTCGGGATATCAACCGCTCGATCATCCAATCCACCGGGATTTGCTTTTGGCTCCAGTGCGATGCAGAGACGATTGCCGAGAGGCTTCAGCAGGACGAGGCGACCGGCGATCAGCGTCCCGCTTTGACCAAGCTCGACCAATTACAGGAGATTCGTCAATTGCTGCAGACCCGACAGTCCAAGTACGAGGATGTGGCAGATCATCGGATTAATACCAAAGGCAGGTCGATTGAGCAGGTTGCCGAGGCGATCCTCGAACGGTTGACGCAAGACAGAGCTTCCTGAAAATCGGAAAAGCGACCCCGTCCTGCTCAGTATCGGTCTGTTGCGACAGGGGGGGGAAACCCGTAAGCTGTCACGAAGATGCAATCTGGACCCTCTGGGCGAGATTGCTGGGTCCCCTGACGACGTGCGTCTGCCGGGGGGACCGTGACATCATTCGGTACAACGGAATGGTCCGCACCGTCGTGAGGACCTCTTGGGCCCAGGATACGTAAGAAGGATTGGAACGTGTTTGTAGCAGCTTCGACTGAGTGCTGGCCAGGAATGGAATTGGAAGAGGCCATTGAGGTACTCACCGATCTCGAATTTGCGGCTGTGGAGATCGCGGTCCACGAATCTGGCACCGTAAAACCGAGTGATCTTCTACAGGATCCCGACCGGGCGGTTCAGGTATTGCGACATACCCATCGGCTCGATATCTCAAGCTATAGCTTGGAACTGGGTAGCACAGGCGAACAGCACTACGACGACTTCAAGGAGTTCTGTCGTATCGCCAAAACCACCAAAGTGGTCAATGTGACGGTTCCCTCAGGTGAACATGGCACTCCCTTTAACGAGGAAGTTGAACATCTGCAAAAACTCGTGACGGTCGCCGAAACGGAGGGTATTCGTGTCGCAGTTCGGAGCCAATTGGGGTGTCTCAGTGAGGACCCCGATACTCTGATGGTGTTGTGCAACAACGTCGACGGATTGGGGGTCACGCTGGATCCCAGTGTCTACATTTGTGGCAGTGCCAACGGCAATAACCTCGACAAGATCCTCAAGTTTGTTTGCAATGTGCATCTTCGGGATTCTCGCCCCGACGCATTTCAGGTCAGTGTGGGGCAGGGCGAGATTGACTATGGCAAACTGGTCACCCAGCTCGAACGGGACAAATATGATCGTGGTTTGGTTGTGCATATGACCCCCAGCGACGACATGGACCATCGTGTCGAGTTGCGAAAACTGCGACGTTTGCTGGAAACGTTGATGTAAGCCGCTTGGCGTTTACGAATTCCCCCTGATCGTCAGTAGATTGCGTGATGGCACTATGTCGGTCTCTCACATCGCAGTTGACCGAATTTGTTCACGCCTGAGCGATGGCAAACCGCTACCGCGTTCGCGGTTCGTGCCGGAATTATCCTATGGTCGTCATCGTGGGCCGGTGGGCCTGAGTTCACGCATCGCTGCCGTTGCGGTTACTCTGTACCGCTGCCCGAGGGATGGATGGGTGATCCCACTGACCCGCAGACCCCAAAGCCTTCAGCATCATGGTGGACAGGTCTGTTTGCCGGGCGGACGCGTTGAACCGGGTGAGAGCATGTCAGAGGCTGCCTTCCGCGAGTTTCGGGAAGAATTAGGCGTCAATGCGAACGTTCTCCAACGGTGTGGTGAACTATCCCCGCTCTACGTTTGTGCCAGCAATAACTTTGTTCACCCGGTGGTCGCGGTCATCGACCGGCCTGATCCATGGAAACCAGACCCGGTCGAGGTCGATCAGGTGATCGCTTTGCCCGTGGCACATCTAACGGAGTCCCGCTTTGCAGGTTTAACGGGGGCAGTGAGTCAAAACCAATGGGTCAAGCGGCGTGGGGTCATGACGGACGCAGGCGAGGTCGATCAACTTCGATTCAGTGCACCGGCGTTCGATTATCAGGGACACTTGATTTGGGGGGCTACCGCATTGATTCTTGATCAATTGGCCCAAATCTTGCTTGAAGAAGGCTGAGCGTGGCAGCATTCCTGCCAAACCGTCAGCTTGACCTGAAATCATGATTGAGAAGTGAACTCATGAAGCTGACCCGTTTTTAAATCAAATTGACACCGCCGCTGCGGTTCTTACAATTTTGCATTCCGAGCGAGTGATGGCTGCCGCTGTGACTTGATGCGTCTGCAGGTGGTGAAACGACCTGAAAGACGACTTACTAACAAAAAGGAAAGAAGACGATGGCTTCTGACGCCGTAAAAGAATTCACTGACGATAATTTCGACTCGGATGTGCTGGAGTCCGACGGGGCCGTTTTGGTTGACTTTTGGGCACCTTGGTGTGGACCGTGTCGTCAAATCGCTCCGATGATCGAGGAATTGGCAACTGAGAATCCCTCGATCAGCGTTGGCAAAGTGAACATCGATGACAATCCAGGGGTCGCTCAACGTTTTGGCATTAGCAGCATTCCTACTCTGCTTGTCTTCAAAGGTGGTGAGGTTGCCGAGAGTTTTGTCGGCGTGCGGCCCAAGTCCGCTCTTCAGGAAGCCCTTGATGTGGCTTCTACCTGAGTCCCTCGTTGGTTCATGAACTGACAGGGTTTTGAAACCATGAAACAGGCTGCCATTTGGCAGCCTGTTTCTTTAGCACTCTGTTGACCAGAATTCCTTTCCGGTCTTCTTTTTCTTGAGCGGCGTGTTTCCTGATTCAGCGTGTTTGAGTCGGTGTAGCGGAATGTGACACGACCTGTTGCGACATCGTTGCTCTAGGGGAATGTGGATCACCCACTTCAATTAACAGGGATTAACAGCGACACTTAAGGCTTGCAGGCACGTTTTGGCGTTTGATTAGCGAGAGAGGCGAACTTGACCACGACAACTGTTCACAACATCGGCGATCGAAGCGCTGCCGCTTTTGAGCGGGCCAGGAAACTGATGCCTGGCGGAGTCAATAGCCCCGCCCGTGCCTTCGGAGCAGTGGGTGGTACGCCCCTGTTCATCGACCATGCTGAAGGGCCTTATCTGTACGACATTGACGGTCGACGTTTTCTCGATTTTATCGGTTCTTGGGGACCCATGATTTTGGGACACGCGCACCCCGAAGTGATCGAGGCTATCACCCTCGCTGCACAACGTGGAACGAGTTACGGAGCTCCTACCGAAGCTGAGTCAGGTCTGGCAGAACAAATCATTGAGGCGGTCGATAGTGTTGAAAAGGTTCGGCTGGTCAACAGCGGAACCGAAGCAACCATGAGCGCGATTCGTGTGGCGCGAGGTGCCACCGGTCGCGACAAGATCATCAAGTTCTCTGGAAACTATCACGGTCACGTCGACAGCTTGCTGGTTGCAGCTGGCAGTGCGGCTGCAACGCTCGGTGTGCCTGATTCGCCTGGCGTGACCGTTGGTGCCGGCAAGGACACGATTGTGCTGTCGTACAACAGTTGCGAGGAAGTGGTCGCTGCATTTGCTGAGTATCCCGGACAGATCGCGGCGGTCATCCTGGAACCGGTCGTGGGCAATATGGGCTGCGTGCCGGCAACCCCTGAGTTCCTTGCTTGCTTGAGACGCGAGACAGAAAAGGATGACACGATCCTGATTTTCGATGAGGTCATGACCGGTTTTCGCTTGGCCTTTGGTGGGGCTCAGGAAAGATTTGGCGTCAGGCCCGACATGACGACGTTGGGTAAAATTGTCGGAGGCGGCATGCCGCTGGGAGCGTACGGCGGGCGGGCTGACATCATGGATCAGGTTCTGCCGGTCGGTAAGGTCTTTCAGGCCGGAACACTGAGCGGCAACCCCGTCGCCGTCGCCGCCGGAAGTACAACCCTGCGATTGTTGCGGGATGATCCACCTTATGAACAGCTGGAATCACGTGGACAGCGGTTGGCCGCCGGCTTGGATCGTGCGGCGACGGACGCAGGCATCCCTCATCAGGTGCAGCAGGTCGGCAGCATGATGACGTTGTTCTTTAATCCCGATTCCGTTCACAATTGGCAGGATGCTGATCGTTGTGATCGGGATGCCTTTGGTCGCTACTTCTGGGGGCTGATCAACGAAGGCGTCTACATGCCATGCAGCCAGTTCGAAGCACTCTTTTTCAGCTGCACCCACACCGAAGCGATGATCGATGAAAGCATCGAGGCTGCCGCCAAGGTGCTGAAATCGATCTAGCTGAAGGCAACGGATGTCAGTGATCACCGCGATCCAGCTGGAATCGCGCTGCTGAGGTCCCGATTGCGCTGGACTGAAGCATCGTTCACGTTCATGCCGCATTTGACGACGCGCCTCGGATGCTCGACGAGTCACCTTGGATGCGTGACAATCAGTGACTGGGAGTCCGGATCACAAGGTTGCGGATTTCAGTCATATCTTGCATGGCGAAGCGGATTCCTTCGCGACCCAGACCGCTCTCCTTGACCCCACCATAAGGCATGTTGTCGACCCGCCAGGAGGGAATATCGCCAATCACAACGCCACCAACGTCCAACTCGTCCCAAGCTTGTTGCATCTTGTAAAGGTCGCGGGTGAAAACACCAGCCTGTAACCCAAAAACGCTGTCGTTGACTTCCTGCAGGGCATCTTCAAACGAGGTGAATCGGCTTAGCACCGCGACTGGGCCGAATGCTTCATTGGCGCAGATGTCCTGGGTCCTTGGCACATCTTCCAGAAGTGTTGCCTCAAGCATGGCGCCGTCACGTTGGCCTCCGCACAGGAGCCTGCCACCGGCATCGATTGCTGACTTGATCCAGCCCTCAAGACGCTGCGCCTCGGATGCTGAAATCATCGGCCCGATAAAGGTACGTTCATCTTTGGGGTCGCCCATGATCAACTGTTGCGTCGCGCTCACCAGTTTATCTCGCAGTGCCTCGTAAATGCTGTCGTGAACGATGATTCGCTGGACGCCAATGCAACTTTGGCCAGATTGATAGAAAGCACCGATCACCAGTCTGGCAACGGCATCGTCCAGATCCGTGTCGTGATCCACAATGCAGGCAGCATTGCCGCCCAATTCCAGCACGACTGGCTTTTTGCCGGCTTTGGCTTTCAGCTGCCAGCCGACTGCCGGCGAACCCGTAAAACTGAGCAGCTTGAGTCGGTCATCTGTGGTGAACAGGTCCGCTCCATCGCGACTGCATGGCAGGATGGAAAATGCACCCGCGGGAATCTCGGTTTCAGCGAGCACCTCGCCAATCATCAAAGCACCAATGGGGGTGCGACTTGCCGGCTTGAGTACGAACGGGCAGCCCACCGCCAGTGCGGGTGCGATCTTGTGGGCGGCAAGATTTAGCGGGAAGTTGAACGGTGATATGAACGAACAGGGGCCGATCGGAACACGTTGAAACATCCCCCGATAACCCTTGGCCCGAGGCGAGATTTCCAAATTCATAACCTCGCCGCTGATGCGAACCGATTCTTCTGCAGCGATGCGAAAAGTGTCGATCAGGCGAGTGACCTCACCTCGGGAATCCTTGATCGGTTTGCCAGCTTCGACGCAAAGCGACAACGCCAGTTCGTCAAACCGCTCCTCGAACCGCTTCACGCAATGCTGCAGAATCGCCTGCCTCGCGTAGGGCGGCATCTGTCGCATCGCATCGTTCGCGTCCACTGCCGCCTGAATCCCAGCATCAATGGCTTGGGCGTCCGCCACAGCGACACGAGTTGCCACCTCGCCGGTGTACTTGTCGGTGACGACAAGATCTTCGTTGGCGGCGACGGCCTCGCCGCCCAGATAGTACGGGTAGCTGGGTTTTAACATTGCTTGCAATTCCAAAGAGCGTTAGGTGGCGGGCGGTGAAGCAGCAATTCAACTGGCATCGAGTGCGGGCGGGCATTCTCAGCTGATACTTAGCCGAGTTGGCATTTGTTCGCGAATGGCAGTTTCTACGAAAATTCTCATCGGCACAAACGCTTCGGTTGCAAGTAGCGTCGATTGTGCGATCGCAGGTTCAGCGGCAGAGTATGGCTGTCGGGCAAAGATGCAACCCATCCCATGCGTTGCGGTAACAACATCCGAATTTAACCGCAGTGTCGCAGCATCGTCGGATCCCCAAAACGGCATGCAGTTGCAGTACCCATAACAATAGGTTGATTCCTGCGCTGATCGCTCGTCAGCCTGAATGTCAGACAGCAAGAGGCAAGACGATGCTCAGGATTTGTTCTTGCGTGAGTGCAGAATTTCTCGGACGCGGATACCGAACTTGTCACCGATCTTGACCGTTTCACCCGTTGCGATCGGTGCACCCCCCGCTTCAAGCGTGAGCGGTTCGTCGCAATGGGCGTCGAAGGTCAGCATCGCGCCTGGAACCAGATTGACGATGTGGTCCAGCGAAACACGCTTGCGGGCCAACGTGACACAAACCGGTGTTTGGATCGAAAGCACGGTACGCGAGTAACTATTTTTCGGGTCGACACTCATAAGGGCGTCTTACTATTCCTAGCGAGGATGGGTATTTGGGACCTTTTGAGAGGCCCACAACCGCTATTATCGGCCCAATGTCTGCCAAAGCTTGCCCAGACTCCTCTAATCGCTACCAAAAACACCGCGAATGGGATCATTTCACTAGCAAACCCCCCGAAAGAGGGTATGGAGAGGCCAGTGCTGGGGATACATTGTTCCCTGCTTGGAGTGTGTGTTGATTCGCTTCTCATATTCCAGCACCGGGTTTTGGATATCACCGATCTTTTGAAATAGAAAGCTGCGAGATGTGCTTACTGGCTGTTCAGTACCGTTTGGTCCCCGAAAGTCCCATCTTGGTTGCAGCGAACCGAGAGGAGTACATCGATCGACCGAGCTTGACTCCGTCCATTCAATCCGGCAAGCCGCGTGTTCTGTGTGGAATCGATCAGAAAGCGGGAGGCACCTGGTTGGGTGTCAACCAAAACGGATTGTTCGTCGGGCTCTGTAACCGAGCGACAGCAATGCCACTGTTCGGACAACGGTCCCGGGGTTTGCTAGCTTTAGACCTTCTTCGCTGTACCTCAGCGAGCTGTGCATTGGAAAAGGCGGAGGCTGAATTCGCCAAGACCCGCTATGACGGCTGCAATATTTTGATTGCGGACGCCAAGAATGGTTATGCAATTCACGCTGACGAGCGTCAGGAAGTGGTTGAGTTGCGGGACGGCCTGAACATCATCGGTGCTCGCAACCTCAATGACCCTGAAGACCAGCGGGTGCAAATGGCGCGTCGACTGTTGACGCTTCAGACGCTCGATTCACCGGTTAAATTTCTGGCGGTTGCCAGCAAAGTCTTTGCGAGGGCACCTGTCGGGCAAGGGCGACCAAGCATGGTCGTTCGCAATGGCGACTACGGTACCGTCTGCAGTACGCTGATCGCTTTGGGTGTGAAGCCACGCGATGCGATTTACCAGTTCAGCAATGGTGCACCTGATCAGTCCAAGTATGAAGATTTCTCACCGATGCTGCGAGACATTCTGAGTCGCGGACTGCGTGAGGCTCGCACGAAAGCCAAAGTTCAGGGCTAGAGTCAGATTTCTGGGCAACGGGTTGTGCTGGCTCAGCAGTCCTGCGAACCCTCGGCGACTCTGGAATCCCTGTGGGTTACCTGAATTGACCAGCGGCTATCTGTTAGCTTCATGGCAGTGGTTGCTTCGAACGCATTCTATTCTCGGCAGTTTTGGCAATAGTGGCCGGATCGAAGCTTGTAAATTCGGTGCGTTTGATCATCGTCTATCGGGCTGTTGATGATGAGATACGGCAGGCTGACTCGCTTTTTTTTCTTTCTGGTCTTTGATTGATGTCCTCTGACTTACTTCGCATGCTTGAGGGTTCTTGTTGCTTGGTTACCGGTGGTGCTGGTTTCATCGGCTCTCACCTGGTTGACGGTTTGTTGGCGGCTGGTGCGAGCGTTCGTGTTCTCGACAATTTCAGTACTGGTTTTCACCGCAATCTTGAGCATCTCGCAGCCGGTCAGATCGAGATCATCAAGGGCGATGCATCGGATATCAAGGTTGCCACGCAGGCCGTGTCAGGGATCGATTTGGTGTTTCATGCAGCAGCAATGGCCAGCGTCCCCAGAAGCATGCGTGAGCCGGACTTGTGTCACGCATGGTGCACGACCAGCACTGTGAATCTGCTTCAGGCGTCTGCATCGTCAGGGGTTCGGCGGCTGGTGCTGGCTTCAACGAGTGCCGCCTACGGTGATTCCAGTTTTGTGTCCAAACGCGAGACTGATCCGTCGGCACCCTTATCGCCGTACGCTGCGGCCAAGTTGGCAGCTGAGGCATACTGTCAGGCGTTTCAACGGGGGTTTGATTTGGAGACGGTGGTACTGCGTTACTTCAATGTGTTTGGGCCTCGTCAGGATCCGCAAAGCGAATACAGTGCTGTCATTCCCCGCTTCGTATCAATGATTCTTTCGGGCGAGCGTCCCGTCATCTACGGAGACGGACAGCAGTCGCGTGATTTTGTGTTTGTGAATGATGTGGTTCAAGCCAATCTGCTTGCTGCTACCGCCGTTGATGCTCCGGGAGGAACCTTCAATATTGGACGAGGCGAGCGGACAACACTGTTGGAACTTCTAACCAATCTGCGTGACATTCTCGGTGAGCAGATCGAATCCATTCATGAGGCACCGCGAGCCGGAGACGTACGCGATTCTCTGGCGGACATCACCGAGGCGAGAAAACGGTTGCGGTTCGAGCCAGGCACGACGATTGCCGATGGGCTTCGGCAGAGTGTGGACTACTACCGCAGGATCGTACAGTGAGTCTGGTGCTCGACTGAACGAAAGATCAACTGCCAGCTAAATCTTGGGCGGTGGCATTGGCGTGACCGAGGCGGGCAACGTCTTGTAAGGTACGTGGTAATCAGCAAACAGATCCGCGCCATAGCCACGACGCAACTCCCAGTTCGCGCGGGCAGCCCAAGGTGATCCGGGATGATTTTTGATGACTGCCGCAAATCGTTCGTTGGCGCGTTCCACATAGGGCTTGGCATCCTCAGTTCGGATTTTCTTCACGGTCCGCAGATCCCAGTGAACCAGTCGTTTGTTCCCTTTCATGGGCGGTGCGAATTTTGGTTGGGCGATAAATGCGTCCAAGGCGACCCCGTATTCGTAGACGCGGGCCTGATAGGCGATCAGTTGAGCCAGGATCAGATCGTAGTTGGCTTGCCAACGCGGATCGGCCTCCTGTTCACGCAGATGTTGGCCCGACAGCAACGCCTGTTCAGCCTCAGCCATGTAGCGGAGATGCATCTTTGCTTTTTCCTGTTCCATACGGGCTTGTTGCAGAAATTCCTGCGGCTTCAATGAGAATGCCAAACGCATTTCGACTGCTTTTTTATTCCCTTGCAGGCGAGGGTTCAGATCTTGAATGACTTTCCAGATCAGGGATCGCAGCGGGAATTCACCACGATCGGATAGCACTTCGATCTTGGCTCGCAGGTCAGGTCGGTAGGGCCGTAACGCTTCCATGTCGTATTTTTCTTTGTATCGTCCAACCAGTTCTGCCTCGCCGCTTGGCAGCATGAAGAAAATTCCGTTCGTTTCCCGGGCCAGTCTGGATTGTTCGTAGGGGCCAAAGCCGCTGCCGAATGCGTCTCGCCTGCGGTGAAAACCATTGGTTTGCAATTGTTCAGGAAAGGCGGTTTCCGGGCCGCGGTCCATTTGCAGGTAATGGTGGCGATTGGTTTGAGGATGTTGCCAGTGCAGAAAGGCGTAGGGAGAACCAAACACAGATTCGCGGCCCAAAACATAAACTTTGCAATCGGCAGACTTGGCGACGGTGATTGCCTGTTCGATGAAGCCGTCGTTGTTCTGTCTGTCGCCACTCTCGTCGCTGACCAGAACGACCACCATTTTTCGACCGCGGCGAGCCAGATCCCGATAGGACATGATGGCCCGTCCTACCGCTGAACTCATGAGTTCCTTGCCGGTCGCGTCGACTGGGATCTCATTAATCGCTTGACGGATCTGGTCCCGATCGGCGGTCGGTTCGTGCAGCGTATGGTCAATGAACATTTCGCCGTAGCTCGTCACGGCGGTCAGCAACGCTTTGTTCTGGGCTTTGTTGTCCGTGCGACCGACGATGCCAAGCTGTTCATAAACCGTTTCGATTCGGTCTCGAATTTCTCTCTGGTCATCTTTCATGCTTTGTGACTGGTCAAAGCACCACACCACCAGGACCGGGCTCTCATCAAGCATCCAGACCAGTTCCTGAGACAGGCGATCGAGTGCATTCTGATAGCTGTCGACAATGTCTCGCGCTTCGCCTTTGACCTCTCCGTCGGGTACCGCTTCGATCAACGCGATCGGATCAGGAATGCCGATGGTGGGCGCCGCAATACTCAACTGCGCTGTGTTGGCTTTGGCCATCAGCGATTGGTCAAGCGTTGGCAGGTTGGCTGCTGCAGCGGTCGCACTGATCGGTGCGGGCGCCGAATTGAACAATGCGACATTGTCCAACACGACATCAATTTCCGGATCCAGTTCGACCTCTACCGGAGGGTCCTCAACCTGATCGGGGGGAGGTACCACGACAAATCGTGCTACTTCCTGAGAGGTTTCCTCGTAGGTCACGACCGCCAGCAATAGCAGAATGACTGTGTGGACCAGCAACGAGATGCTGGGCGGAACGATCCCTATCAGTCTTTCTCGAAAGGTGACGGGAGTATCGTCAAAGTCATCCGGTCTGGTTTGCAGCGTCAGAGAGTTTTGTGTCGTGTTTGTTTTGCCAAATGGTGCTTGGGTAGACATCAAACTTTCTCGGGCAATGGATACGGGAAACACCTCGTTTCAACACTCATTGTAACGCTGGCTTTCGTTGGTGAAACATTGTTTTTCGGCCAATCAGGGTCTTGAAATCAACGTTTGCGGCACTTTATCTCACGCTTGGTCGATTTTTAAATTGCTCCCGACCAGCAGAGAACCGCCCGGATATTGGTAAGTGAGGCAAAGTTTGCAAGCTGTTGGGCCGGCCACAGCCAATGGCCAGATGTTTCGGACGGTCACTTGCCCGCGGATTGGGCGGACGTTCAATGCACGGTGGCTTGCTGCTGAAGCATGGTGGCTTGCTGCTGAAATGCCTGTCAGGAAGCTGGTTCCATCCGTTTCTGGTATTCGCTCAAGCCATGCAAAGCGTGATAGAGAACGCCGCATTCCAAATCGACTTCGGAACATGCCTCCAGAACCTCACACAAGCGTCGTACGCTGCGTTCCACCCACGGTTGGGTCAAAGTTGCGGTTGGCGCTGCGAGTGCCAGAAACTCGAGGACATGTCCCGTGCTGCCAAGAGTTTCACCCATGTCACGGGTCCAGCCGGGACGATGCAAGTAAGCTACCGAATAGGATCCGTCGGGATTTTGGTTTTGTTGAGCCATTTGGATCGCCGCGGTGATTTGGGCGTCGGCTTCTGACCAGATGCCTGTGATCGGTTGTCCTTCTCGACGACGTTTGTCCAGAGCCATTGCCATTCCGATCAGACGGTGGGTGCCACCGCAAACACTGTTTGGCAGGCTCTGTTCGAGTTCCGATCCCAGTAAGGACTCCGTTGAATACTGTGATCCGTCACGGGCTACCCAGCGGTGGTTGGTGTCGCGGTAGGCGGTCAAGGCAATCAGCGACCAACTGAACTCGCGTTCCAGATTTCGCGGCACGTCAAACTCCGCCTGACGAATCCAGTCATCGAGAGTGAACGTGTGGTCGATGCCTTTGATTTCTGCGTCCAGTGGCAGGCCAGACTGGGCGACCACTGCCAGCCATTGATCGCGATGACCCTGGCCAATTTTTGTCGACGGTTGCATCGCCATTCTCAGTCCTGGTCGCCGCTGTTCACCGAATGTCTCGCCCTGTTCAGGTTCGAACCCGTTGACTGTCTGACCGGCCAGCAGGTAGTCCAGGGCGGGCTCAGGGCCCGTCGGTGTCTGAAGTTCGAACTTGGGCCCGTACGCCAGGATTCCATGCAGAATCTGCCATGCTCCATGAGTTGATGAAGACAACTGGCGGTGCCGAAGGTTTTGTTCCAGCGTGCGAGATACAAGTTCATTCAGTGGCAGAACTGACGATTCGCGTTCGTCTTTCACGCGATCTGTGGTGGATGATCCTGTCGCGGGGCTGTTCGCGTCGGTCAATGAAACCGCCCCGTCGGACATTGACGCGGTGCTGGCGGAGGTACTGCTGGCAGGTGCTGTGCTGGATGAGGTGGCTAAGGGGCAACCCACGGCTAGAACAGCAGCCAGAACAAACAATAGGTGAAAGGTGTGACGCATGACGCCATTCAGCCTGCGTCGTGCGACAGGCCATGTCAACTTGACTGTGACATTTCCAGTCGATTTCTTTTCCGACGCGGCGTTTTTTTCCAGCAGAGAAGATTGTTCACCGACCATCGCAGCGGAAATCCACCCATGGAATCAAGCGAATCTGCTCAGACCGTCAAAGTCGCTGCCAGCGGTGTCTGATCAGGATTCATCCGACGAATCTGCGGTGTCGGTGTTTTCGTCTTCCGGTTTCGACTGTGTTTCTTCATCGCGGTAATAGACACGGACTGCTGCCGGCAGTGGGTCGAAAGCCAACTGGTCAGCAAGATAGCCCTTGTCCTTGGCCAGTCGTAGTGTCGCGATCACGTCTCCGTAACCGCCACCCACTGAGACAATGCCGCGAATGACCGATGCCAGCGAAGCGGGAACCGTGGTTCGTTTATCCTCCACGTTGATTTGGAATCGGCTGATCTTCAGATGCCCGGGCTGGGTGGTGTCTGGCTTAATGATCAGCCCGTTTGGCCCCTTCAGGAATTGAGGTACGTTCAATTCGCCTGAATCACCGAAAAGTACGATTTCGGGTGACTCGCGAAGCGAGACGACTACCGCTGGTTTGGCAGCAGAGGGTACTTGATACAGGTAAAACGATTTAAGTGCTTTTCCGCCCAGAATGCTTTTGCCTTCGACACCGCGTCGGCGGATGGCGCAGAACGCTCCATATCGGGTTTCCAAGCTCGATTCGTTCATCAATCGTTGCAGTGCGTCGATGGCGAGTTGATGTTCAATCCCTTGCAAGGCCAACAGTGAAGGATGACGGAATGCGGCTGTCTCTCGAGCCGCCGCTTCAAGCGGTTCGATCGCCTCGGTGCGGTCGAGGTAGCTCAACGCTTCAGCAGCGTAGAAACGCAATTCCGGGTTCGGAGAATTGATCGCATCCAGAAGAATCGGAACAGCGCTTTCGCCCATGGCTTCCAGTTGTAATGCTGCATCGGCAGCGTTGTTTGGATCGCTCAGACGCTGGGCCAGTTCGGCCAGTCGTGTTTGAGTCGCTGAGGATTCCGGAGCCACACCGATCGCCTGAATCACTGCCATCATCCTCGGAATATTTCGACGGTATCTAGGATGGGGTTCCATTTCGAGAAAATCGTCTTCTTTGGCTTTGGCGATGCCTCGGCGGGTGGTGCCGTCAAAGAAAAAGAAACGTCGGTTGATCGCCGCGGCCAAGTCTGACGACGTTTTCGCATGTTGATACTCGGGGCGTAGCACGAGCCCAAGTTTTCGAGTGATTTGAATGCGGCCGCCCGACAGCACCATGCCCTCGACATGCAGCGTTTCATCTTCACCGGGGGTATGGCTACTGCGGGTCAGGACCGGGCCAGTTCCAATCGCCATCACCTCGCTCTTGCGAACTCTGTTCTGCAGGTAACGTTGCTGTCGCATCCGCGTATCGAGTAGCCAACCGTCATTCAGGTTCGAGACAACGCTCTCGTTCGGGGCTTGAATGATAATGTCGACAGGGTCATTCCGGCGGGCTCCAGGGGGAATGGTTACCTGAACTCGTACCAACGCGGTGTCAGCACGCTCGAGAAATTTATTCGGATCTTTGATGTCGCGTCGCTTCATCTCTTCCAGTAATTCGTCGCGGTAGGCCGACGGATTGGCAGGCCCACCCGTCCCCGGCAGACTGTTGACCACCCCGACGCCAACCACTTGGATTGGCTGCATACCCTGAACCACTGTTGCGTCGCGAATCAGATCAGGAAGCACAGGCGTCTGCATCAAATTCTGAAGTTTTGTGTTATTGTCGTCCTCGCTTTTGCCGGACAGCAGATTGCAGCCCGCCTGCATTACGATCAGAGAAAGCAGACCAAGGGTTATTCTGCAGCCTGAGAGTTGGCCTTGAGAGTGAATGAGCTGGGGCATCCTGCCACACATCCGTTTGAGATTTGTTTTCGAAGGGAAATTCTTCCTGAGCAGTCGATTAATAGCGTCCGACACCCCAGCGGGGCAAGGTCAGCAATTCAATCAGAGAGGCCCCAAGCGGGGGGGGGTGTCGTGATTTCTGAGTGAGGGAGAGATCGATTTTGGCCCTTAGAAGTCTGGGAAGTTTGGGGGGATCTGAAGCTTCAGGTTGCCGTTTAGCGGAAAAGACATCGAAAAGCATGGAGCGGGAGCTCTTGACAGAAAAATAACTACTGGGATACTCTGCCGTTTGCCCGCTAATCAAGCGCCATTACGCTAAACATTGGGCGGACTTCGAGCATTCCTCCGCGGCTCTGCGGCAGGTCCGGTTCATCCCTTTTTGTGTGGGTTTTCCCACTCCGACACGACATTCCATGCCAACAATCAATCAACTCGTCCGCAAGCGACGCAAACTGAAAAAGAACCAGAGCAAGTCTCCTGTGCTCGAAAAATGCCCTCAAAAACAGGGTGTTTGTTTGCAAGTCAGGACGATGACACCGAAAAAGCCGAACTCTGCTCTGCGTAAAATCTCGCGTGTCCGTCTGAGCAATGGCAAAGAGGTCACGGTCTACATTCCGGGTGAAGGGCACAACCTTCAGGAACACTCGATTGTGCTGGTACGCGGCGGTCGTGTCCGTGACTTGCCGGGTGTTCGCTACCAGGTCGTCCGCGGATCTCGTGACGCACTTGGGGTAGAAGGCCGTAAGCAGTCGCGTAGTCGTTATGGCGCCAAGAAGTAAGAATCGAACAATAGCACTCCCTACATAACAGTCAAAGTCGAAGAATGGGACGAATCACAGCCAGCCGCACACATCTCCAAGGCGATCCGCAGTACAACTCGCTGCTCGCCGGAAAATTCATCAATTGCTTGATGCTTGATGGCAAAAAGACGACAGCTCAACGCGTCTTTTACGATGCACTGAAAGAGATCGAGCGTCGTGCCGAGTCGGGTGATCAGACTCCGATGGAAGTGTTCGAGACGGCAGTCGAGAACGTCAAGCCGTACATCGAGGTTCGCAGTAAGCGTGTCGGTGGTGCCAGCTATCAGGTTCCCATGCAGGTGAACCGTGCACGTCAGCAGAGCT
>Ga0315334_10000909_pt1 | contig 18144 bp, 25 predicted proteins | sample M150034915metaG_FD_205555 | JGI IMG/M metagenome (GOLD analysis project Ga0315334, IMG submission 205555) | Ammonia-oxidizing marine archaeal communities from Monterey Bay, California, United States - M1 500m 34915 | ecosystem: Environmental > Aquatic > Marine > Intertidal zone | place: USA... | reverse complement strand
ATTCTGGCAAAGTTGAAGATTTAGTCGAGAAGGCACCACTTGCGGATGCGGTGTTAGGAATGGTTGTAAAACATCATCCACCTCCACATGTAGCACAAAAATATAGAATTCCAAAAATCTGGAAAGGCGATCTAGATTCAGATATTGGGAAATCTCTTCTGAATTGTGATGACAATGGGCCAACAATAATGATGATTGTCAACATGACAATTGATCCTGCGGCAGGACCTGTTGCAATTGGTAGATTGTTTTCAGGAACTATAAAGGATGGTCAAACTATTAACATTATTGATTCAAAACGTGAAGGTAGGGTACAATCAGTTAACTTTTTCATGTCAAATGTAAGAGAACAAGTTGGTGAACTTTCTGCTGGAAATATACCAGCATTATTAGGATTAACTGAAGCTCGCGCTGGACAAACAATCTCTAGCATAAAAGATACTCCAGTGTTTGAAGCATCAAAGTATGTTTCTGAACCAGTAGTTCAAATGGCAATTGAACCAAAACATCCAAAAGATCTTCCAAAACTTGTAGAAACATTACGTAAACTTACAATTGAAGATCCAAATCTTGTGATAAAAATTGATGAAGAAAGTGGCGAGACAATTATGGCAGGAATGGGTGTACTACATCTTGATGTTGCAGTGAATCTGATCAAAGATGCAAAGGTTGAGATTGTTACTTCTGAGCCATTAATCAATTACAGGGAAACTATTACTGGTTCATGTGAACCTGTCATGGCGAAATCACCAAATCGTCATAACAAGATATTCATGAAAGTTGAACCATTAGAACCTGAAATTGCTGAGATGTGTAGAAATGGCACGTTAAGTGAAATGAAGGATAAAAAGGAAACAGCACAAATACTTCGTGATCATGGATGGGAGCCAGATGTTGCAAAAAAGGTAATGCGTTTTGACTCTCGTGGAAACATAATGATTAATGGTACAAGAGGTGTACAGTTTGTTGATGAATCAACTGATTCACTTTTGTCTGGTTTTGATGAGGTGATGAGTGAAGGTGGACTGGCAAAAGAACAAGTCAGAGGTTGCAAATTCACGTTCACCCATTTTGTTCCTCACGAAGATACAGCACATAGAGGTTTATCACAACTTGGTCCTGCATCACGAAGGGCGTGTTTAGCGGCATTCTTGTCATCAAGTCCTATGATTCTCGAACCAATGCTTGCAATAGAAGTTAGAGTTCCAACAGATCTAATTGGTAATGTTTCAAGTGTTTTACAGGGAAAACGAGGAAAAGTATTAGATATGCAACAAAAAGGTGCAGCTAGCATTGTAATTGGTGAGGTTCCAGCAGTAGAAACATTCGATATTTCTGAAAAGATGAGAGGTCAAACTGCTGGTAAAGCAATGTGGAATACCCATTTCAAAGCATGGACACAAGTTCCTAAATCCATTGCATCAACACTAACTCAGGAAATAAGAAAGCGAAAAGGTCTTCCACCAGATCCCCCAGTAGCCTCTGAATTTATTGATAGAGATTAGTCTCATGGTAAAAATCCAAACATTTGATGCAATTACCTTTTGGAATAATGCATATGCCCATCAACGCGGAAAATTACTCAAAAAAATAAATGTGACAGAAGAACAGATCAAAGAACTCGTCAATAAACCATACATTGAGTTATCTTCTGCACTACGATTTGAAATTGAAACTAGTGATGTTCAAAAATCTGATTTAATCTAGCGCATTTGAAAATATTTCTTATTCAGTGTTTCTTATTGTTACTAAAATAAATGACATTTCTTTTAGGAATTCATATTCACCTTTCGACCATGAAGAATATTTTGTTGCATTAGACCAGAATTCGTTTTTACTATTTGAATTCATTTCAATTATTTCGGGCATGAATTTGATCCAAGAATTTGGTATAATATCCAATTTGCCTTCATTGATTAACAAAAATACTCAAAAAAATTGATCTATCCTAGAACAAGATTAAAAATCTGTAAACCTATGGTCAACATGGTACAAATACCATAAGTTTTACCATGATTTACACATAAAATATCATGAAAGCTCGTTACGCTGGAAAATGTAGTAGTTGTGGAGATGACATCAAAAAAGGCAAGGAAATATCAAAAAACTCAGATGATATTTGGGTTCACAAATATTGTGCTGAAGAAATAATTGATTTACCTTAAATCATATATTCAGAGTATCTAAAATCACAACATGCCAATTAATTTCTTTGAGATGCTTTTATGGACATTTCGAAGAAGTGAAAATGATGTCGTAAATCTGTATGATTCTTTATCGCCCATTATGCAATTATCTACTGGCGGTGAAATGCTAAATTTTGGTTATTGGAATAAATTGACATCCACTCCTGTAGAGGCTCAAAACAATCTATGTGATTTTACTGGTAAATTTGCTAATCTTTCAGATGCAAAATCACTGATTGATGTTGGAAGTGGAATTCTAGGACCAGCAAAAAAATGGCATGTAGATTATCCAAATTTAGAAATATTTGCAGTCAACATTAATTATAATCAATTAAAAACATCTGATTCAGGATCAATTGAAAAACTAAATTCTACTTCAAGACTTATGCCGTTTAACAACAAATCAGTTGATAGAATAATTGCACTAGAATCTGCACAGCACTTTAAACCATTTGAGGATTTTCTCCTCGAGTCGAAAAGAATTCTAAAAGATAATGGGATTCTGCTTTTGGCAATACCAATTATGAGCAAAAACATATCAACACTCAATGATTTAGGGATTCTCTCTTTTACTTGGTCATCGGAACATTATACAATGGAACTTATTACATCGAAAATTCAGGATTCAGGATTCACCATAGTTGAGTCACAAAAAATAGGATCACATGTGTATGCTCCTTTAGCAAATTATTACATTGATCACAGAAAAGAATTACAAGAAAAGATCAAAACAAAATATTCATCAGCAACTGAAAAAATCCTATATAGATCATTAAAAAAAATGCATGATTCTTCAGAAAGTGGTTTGATTGATTATGCAATTATAAAATGTAAATAAGTTAGCACTAGTTATATTTATTAGGCATTATCAAAGTTACTAAAAACGTGGTTTATCTTAGAAAAAAGAAAGTTAAAGGCATAGATTATCTCTATCTTGTAAAAAGTGTCTGGGATAAGAATCGACATACATCACGGCAGATTACTATAAAATATCTTGGTGAGTCAACTTCTGTGACACGTGATGATATACCTCAAGAATTTCGTGATGATCCAAAGTTTAATGCATTTTTGCTAGAAAATACATCAAATGATAGAAAGAATAGAGTAGATATCATTAACCAACTTCGTTCTAGACTTTTCTCCTCATTCACTGAAGGTAATCTGAAGGATTCAATCTACGTTTACGAATCATTCATTACTAAATCATCTATTGAGCAGTTTTATGAAAAGATTTTGATTCCCATCATGGGAAAAGTTGGTGCCATGTGGGCAGATGGACATCTTTCTATTGCAACGGAACACATAGCAAGTAATACTACTCAAAGTTTGATAAAATTAATCAGTGAAAATCATAAAAAGAAAATTCTAGATAAAGGCAAAATTATAGTTACTACACCTGTCGGTGAGGAACATTGCATATCATGTAATTTAATAGAGTCGTTTTTACTTTCAAAAGGATTCATAACATTCAACCTTTCACCATCAACTCCTGTTGACTCACTTATTGAATTTATTAGAAGTGTACACCCTACTGCGGTACTCATTTCAATTACGCTAGCGGATAATATTAAGGCTGGTCAAAGACTTGCCAAAAAAATTAATGAGCAATATAAAAGACTACCAGTTTATGTTGGTGGGCAAGCTCTGAACGGAACAAAATCAAAATTCCATGCTACAATAATACAGGATAGTTCTTTAGAACAAATCCCAAGAATTTTAACTCAAAGAAAGAAATAACAGCATGATATTGATTAGTGTATACAGTGCACAAAATTAATAGATTGTTAGAACAAGCCTCAGATCTTGCATCTCTAGAGGAATTTGATGAGGCATTTCATATCTATGATAAAATTTTGAGTTCTGATCCAAAAAATATTAACGCGTTAATTGACAAAGGAATAACCTTACAACGAATTGGGAAAACCAATCAATCGATTAAATATTTTGACAAAGCACTAAAGATTAACCCTAAAAATATAGATGGTCTAATTGGAAAAGGCTCGGCATTACATGCATTAGGTAAGTTTTCTGATGCAATAGTATGTTATGATACAATATTAGAAATTAATTCAAAATTCTCAGTTGCATTAGCCTACAAAGGTTTGTCACTAGGTGAACAAGGAAAAATCAAAGATGCATTAAAATATTTTAAAATGGCATTGGCTATTGACAAGGATTATGATCTGGCTCAAGTCAGTAAGAAAAAGGCATTAGAATTACTAAAATCTAAAAAATAGATACATCACCAGGTGCAGGTTCCCGTTTTTGATCTTTTTCATGGAATTCAAAAAAGTCCTTATGTACAGTCTTCTGATGTTTCTTTAGATCATCATAATTGTTTAGCATAATATGACAAAGAAAGCACTTTGGTTTATCTTCATCAACTAATGGTAATACCATGAATATCATATATTGCATTGATTTATAATTTATTCAGTTTAATTCATGGTATGCTTGATAATCTGTTAGGTCAATCTGCAGCAATTGATAATGTAATTTCTGGGAAGGAGTTAACATTTGATGACGGTATGGAACTAATGAATAATGATAATTTGCATGTTTTAGGCGCTGTAGCAGATCTTGTTAGGCAAAAAACTGTAGGTGATAGCGTAACCTTTGCATCATCATACTACATGAATTATACTAATTTATGTGCAGCAAGTTGTCAAATGTGTGCATTTTACAGAAAGGGTGATGAGGATGATGCATATACGTTAACCCCAGAACAAATTGAAAAACGCGTTGCAATAGCAAAAGAGTTAGGGGCAACAGAGGTTCATATTGTTGGTGGATTTCATCCAGACCTACAATTAGATTATTACGAACAGATGATGTCAACTATCAAAAAACATCATCCAGAATTAACAATTAAAGCTTTTACAGCCGCTGAGATTTTTTATCTATCAAAATTAACAAAAAACTCTATCAAGGAGATACTTGAACGACTTAAGGAATCTGGATTGGATACAATGCCAGGTGGCGGTGCAGAACTATTTCATCCAGATATACGCGGTAAGATAGTTCGTGGAAAATGCACCGGTAAGGAATGGTTAGACACAATTGAGCAGGCACATGATTTAGGTATCAAAAGCAATGCGACAATGCTTTACGGTCATATAGAAAAACCTGAACATGTAATTGATCATCTAATAAAGATCCGTGAAGCTCAAAAAAGAACAAATGGATTTCTTACATTTATTCCACTAAAATTTAGTCTGGATAATACTGAACTTGAAAAAGAACACCAAGTAGTAAATGAGTGTTCATCAATCTATGATCTTAAGGTCATTGCACTATCACGCTTAATGCTTGCTAACGTTCTGAATAATATCTCAGTTTATTGGGTTGCATATGGTCAAAAATTAGCACAGGTTGCATTATCACATGGGGGAAGCGATTTAGTTGGAACTGCATTCTCTGAGGAAATTTATCGTGCTGCCGGTAAACCTACCAATTCTTCGCTATTAGACCTAGCAAATTTAGTAAAAGAGATTGGAAGAAGTCCAGTTCAACGTGATACATATTTTAGTACTATTCAGAAATTTAATTAGCCGGTTTTTTTTCGGTTCTTTTCGCACCGCCTTTCTTTTTCCTTCTTGCACCAAAACTAATCAGTATTAGTAGAAACCCAACACCAATCATAATTCCAGCAAGTGTGTTGTAATCTTGATTTTCCCTTTCTTCTATGAGGAATGCAGCAATTTCATCGTCAGTCATTCCAGCTTGACCTATTGGCGTCGTGCTTGTAAATAGAGCAGTCAATGCAAATCCAATTGCCAATAATGTAATGCCACCAGCCAGAATTTTTTTATCAACTAACATGCTTATTTTATAGACATACCATATTTATGAAAAGCTAAATTTTAGCAAGATTAATCTAGAAGGCACTTCATTTTTCATACTTACAATGATAGAAAATTTATGGCTTATTCCATTAGGATTCGCAGCAGGTGTATTAGGTTCAATTATTGGACTTGGTGGTGGTATAATTGCTGTGCCTGTAATGACTTTTGCAGGATTTCCTCCAACATTAGCTGCAAGCAATAGTCTATTTGCAGTATTTAGTAATGCAGTTGCTTCTACTGCTACATACGCAAAACAAAAAAGAATTGAGTATGGAATTGGCTTAAAGTTAGGCTTAATGTGTATTCCAGGAACTATCCTTGGAGCGTTTGTCTCTGATGTTATGACGCCAGTCATATTTCAAATTCTATTTGCACTAATTCTGGTTTCTTCAGCAGTATACATCTTCGTCAAAAGAAAGATATCTGAAAAACCATATAATTTAAAAAATTCAATAATGGTTTTTGTTGCAGGTGCAAGTTTCTTTGCAGGAATAATTTCAAGCTTATTTGGAATTGGAGGTGGTGTAGTATTTGTTCCATTAATGGTAATTGGAATAGGCATATCAATGAGAAAGGCTGCACCAACATCACAACTGGTTTTGATATTTGCATCACTCAGTGGTTTAATCGTTCATTCATTGTTAGGCCATCCTGACTTTACACAGGCTATGTTGTTATCTATTGGAGCATTTGCAGGTGGTCTATTAGGTGCACGATTGTCCTTAGATATCAAAGAAACAAAGTTGAAAATTCTTGTTACTATTGTGTTGATGGCTGCAGCCGTAAAATTAGTTATAGATTCGATGGGGGGTTCTTTTTAATTCTGTAAAGATTTTTCTTACAGCTTAAAACAACTTCTCCTTCCTCATTAGTTCCTTCAAAATCAACACCAATCAAACCAAATTCATCATCTATATCTTTTTTCTCAGATATCGTGAATTTGAGCTTAAGAATTTGATCGGTGTATAATGGTTTGAGGAATCTGGTTTGTCTACCTTCCCATTCCTTGTCACCATCAATACCATAAAGTATGATTAGATTTCCATAGATTTGCCTTAATCTGGTAAACTCACCTTCCATACGAGAAATCATTGCTCTGCCAGAAACAATCTTAGGCTCTTTTTTACCAGTATCAATCTCAAACATTGCATTCTTTATTCGTGAAAATCCTAGGTATTCATCAAGCTCATCAGATGAAATTGTGGTTGTTGATTGGAATTGATCACCAATTTTTAGCGAGGAAAATTTTTCCATCTTTATCTTGATTCGTCAGGACAAAATATTACTTCAGAACTTGAACCTGCTTCCTTTGTCACCAAGTAGTTGATTGTATCCATGAGGTTTTCATCACTAGGTTCTTTTCCATCAACAGTACCAGGTAAAACTAGAAACATTCTGACATTTGATTTTAGAACATCGCTTAATTCTTGATTAACTGTGGTTGCAAATGGTCTTAATGCACCTCTGAAAACTTCGGCTTTTGCTCTTGCATGACCGCCAACTTTTTTTCCAGCAGGAAGGGCTGGTCCAACAATTACAATTCTTCCATAAGATTCTTTGAATAATCTTGGGTCATCAGAACCACCTGGAACAAAAGACTCCATCGCATTTTGGGACACTTGAGCTGGTCTATTGATGAATTTGTTAACTAAGCCATCCCATTCATTTCTAGTTAATTCAGTTAATTTAGCAAATTCAGGAACATTTCCTGTTACATGGATGAATAATGCAGTTTTAATTCCAGCATCGCTTGTGAGGGAGAATGCACCTTCTGCATCTAACTTTGCTTTAATACTGTCTGCTTTTTGAACTGCGTCATCAGATTCATCATTTGTAACTACATATGGAATTCCTTCAAGATTATTTTTCTCCATTTTAGGAACAGATGATCTAATGTGTGACTTGACAGGATAGAATACTCTATCACCAGGAATTATTTTTCCATTGAGAATTTTTGATTGTTCATCACCAGCAAGAGTTAGAACTGTTGTTGCAACTTGGTCTTGTGATAAAAATTGTTGATCTGGAATCATTGTTGAAGTGTTTTTTTGGATCTTTTCAGCAATATACTGAACCTTATTTAGTAGATTAGTAAGTGTAGTTTCCGGTTTACCTAGCTTTTCTGCAGCAGATTTTATTCCATCTTTGATAGTTTGATCATCTTCACCTAACAAGCCTACAATTTCTTTATTTACAGCTTCAACTTCACTTGGTGAAAGTTCTTCAAATCCACTTACTCTAAGAAACTCAGATGCAGCTTTTGGATAAACTGTCTTGTAAATTCTATCTGAATGAACAGGGCCAGGGTTAGTACCAATCGAAACAATTCCCTTTTCTGTAAGCTCCCATGACATCGCTTCAACAAGTCTATTCTTTGCACCTTGTGATGCAGTATATGGACCTCTGAATCTATATGGTCTTTGTTCAAGTGGTCTTTCTTCAGCAAAGAATGTAGAAATTGTAATAATTTTTCCACCTTCTTTCATAACTTTTAGTGCTTGCACAGATGTCCAAAATGTACCGGTTAGGTGAATGTCTACAGTACTTCTAAAATCGTCTAATGGTGCATGTGCAAAACATGTGACAGGACCTGAGACACCAGCATTATTTACAACAATATCGACATTGATCTTTTCATTTTGTAGTGTATCAAACATATCACTGACTGCTTTTTCATCACTAACATCAACCCCAGAGAAGATCTTTACAAATGCGTTAGTATTTTTTTCATTAATTATATCTTGAAGCATTTTTGAAGTGCTTTCTAGCGGCTCTTTTCTCCTTCCTAGGATTATCACACTTGCTCCATTTTCAACAAATTTCTTTGCTACCGTCATTCCGATGCCTGTCCCACTACCAGTAATCAAGGCAATTTTATCTTGAAATTGTAACATGAATGAATCATTAATTAAATTGTAATATTAATTGGTTACCAACGAAATTAATCTTTATTTTAGGGTGGTTTAGAAGAAACGGCATGTATGACTCTGAACCAGAGACATTTGTCATTAAATCAGTACCAGAAAAATTTTCAGATATTTTAGAGACGATCGGCGTTTCTTCAACCCCAAAAGAAATTGCCACCGATGACGTAGAAAACGATGATTACTATAGCAGAGTGTTTTCTCAAACTACAAGAATGATTACTAACAAAGGCTGCCTTGACATAAAAGGGAAAAACATTGATGTCATTCAGATTATTCAAAAGGGATAGAAATGCAAGATCCAGATCCATTACCATGGGGGGCACAAGATAGGTTTCAGGCTCATTTTATAGTAAGAAAAAACGACGTTGAAAATCCATTAGATTATACTGCACGCACAGTACTTTCAACCAGTGGACATTTTGGTTCAAAGAAAATTACAGACATTACATGGAATGGTGGAAAAATTGCTGAAGTGCTAAACTCTGACGTATCACTTACTGAAATGATAGTTAATCAATCACCAAATGACGCAATAATTATGGTTGAACCAACAAATGAGGGAATAAGAATTTATGGAAAATGGAAAAACAGTTTTGAGTTTGGTGTATCAGAAGACCTATTCCAGATATACGATACCATTGCACATCATCTAAAGAAATTTGCTGGAATTAAGATCTCTTCAACAAAATCAAAAAAACTAGAAACTAAGTCTAAATCTGATAAGGATATAGTAGAATTACCAAAGATCAAAGGTACTATGCCTAAAGGCTGGTCCTAAACTATTAGGCCTTCCACCAGTCTAGTGCAATATAATCAACCTTCTTTATCCCATTTGGAATTGCTAACACAAATTGTTTTTTCACACTAGATGCCAGTCGCCCAGCTAAAACAACATCAGTTGATGAAATGTTTTCATTTCTGTTATAAACTTGCACAAGGAACGGCGCGTGATCAATTCCAGGTCCTTTCTGATACACGGCAAAATCACAACCGAACTTTATTCCTGGGCTAATAATGTATTTCTTTTCTCTGAAATCACTGTACACTTGAAATTTTTTGTCAAAGTTGTGATGCTGTTCACGGCAAATCTTTAACATGTCGTTAACTGTGATTCGTTTTTTACTTTTGAAGATTTGAATTTTTGATTTTAGCATTAGATAGTATCCCTCAATCAAGTCTAAAATCAGAGGAGCATCAATGTCATCAAGTTTTGGTTTAGAAATACCAATTGGCTTTCCATAATAACCATTGATAAATAATTTCTTTGAATCTGATAAATTCCAAACAATTAGTCTGTTTTCAATTAATTCACTTTTCAATTACAAGCTCAAAGCTAAAAGTATGAATGAATCCGAAACTTCTTGGCATTTATCAGCCATTTCTTCTATTCCTTCTATTGTATCTTTCATTAACAAAAGTTCTTTTGTTGTGGGAATGTCGAGTGATTTTAATACCATTTTTCTATATTTAATATCAATCTCACGCTCAATTTTCTGTGTATCCTGTGCAAATTCAATAGATTTTGCTGAATCAGAATTTAGACTACGAATAATCTCATTTAGTTTGTAGATCTCATCTACAACTAGTTCAATTAGTTCAGTGAGGTCTTGATCAAGTTTTGAAGTCTTTAATGTAGATGGTTTGATACTTGATAATTTGAATGCAATTCCTGTAATATATCCAGCAATCTCATCCATCGTGTATGCAGTGTTCAACAAATTTTCACGATTTAGAATTAATCCACCAACATCAGCAACATCACGTGTTATTTTTCTTCTAAGCGTTTCAACCTCTTCTTCTAGCGAAGATATTTGTTCTAAAGCATCGTTAATCCCATTTTTTTCTTTTTTTACAATTAACTCTGGGAGTGTAGCTAGACTTCTACCTGCATTAAGAATTCGGTTTATCTCATCTTGCAAAACTGCAATTGCTTTTCGTTTTGCTTGAACTTCTAATTCCCCACTATACATAACGAGATTTTTGTTATATTGGAACTGTTAATTAATGCTTGCCTGAAATTCTGTGGCTAAATTGCCTAAACAGACTTCTTTTGACTCTTATACAATGCAATTACTTCTTCATCGGTTGATGCATCTTCTACATGTTTTTCAGTACGCACCTTTCCAGTAAATTTTGGAAATCTTAAAGCAAATCCGCTATCCTTTCTAAGTGCATTAAATCCAGTTTTATGTATTGGACTCAAGGTAATCTCTGAGGCAACAATTTCTATAACAAGATTTGGCTCAAACCAGACATCAGCTTCCATGTCACTCTCAACTCTTGAATTCTTCTTTATTGTTACAGTTGGAGAAAGGATTTGATATAACTGATCCAAACTTTCATCAGTAAATCCTGTACCAACTTTACATATACTGGGAAAAGTGTCATTTTCACTGTTGTAGGTTGCAAGCAGTAGTGTGCCATATCTACCAGTTCGTCTACCCTTTCCAAAAAATGCACCAATCACGATCAAATCTAAACTATCACCAAGTTCATTTTGATATTCACGTTTGAGCTTTAACCAATTACTACCTCGCATTCCTGCCCTATATGGCGAATCAAGCATTTTTAGCATTAGTCCTTCACAACCAGAGTTTATCGAACTCTCTAAGACTTCTATCACATCTCCATCATTTTTAATAATTGACATTGGAATTACTTTTGCAAATTTAGTTTCTTTTACAATTTTTTGAAGAGTGTCCCGTCGTTCCAAATAGGGTAAATCCATGGTTTTTTTTCCATCAAGATATAGCACATCAAAAAAATTCACTGTGATTGGGTAATCCGAAACTGCTTTATCCACATTGTATTTTCTACGTCTATGCATTAATTCTTGAAATGGTAAGAAACTACCAGTGTTTTCATTAATTGCAACTATTTCTGCCTCCAAAATACAGTCTTCACAAATCAACACACTTGGAATTTTTTCAACAATATCAGGATAATACTGTGTAATCTTTTCTAAACTTCTTGAAAAAATAATCACATCATTTCCTTTTTTATGAATTTGCGCACGTTCACCATCTAGTTTGTATTCAGCAGCAAATTCTGTTTGGAATTTTTTAAATGCATCTGCTTCATTTTTTACTCTATCAGCAAGCATAGGTCTAATTGGGCTAAACATTGTGATTTCAAATTTTTTTATTCCTTCAATACCTTCGTTTGCAACAACTTCAGATACATGACCTAAATCACTAGAAACGTTGTATGCATGCTCAATTAATTCACGGTTACTCTTTTCACCAGTAAATGCAATTGCAAGTGCATCCATGAGTGTGTTTTCTGCTATACCGAGACGAAGTGTGCCTAATAGAATTTTTAAGATGAATTTGCCTTCATTGGAAGTTGCATCATTTAACAAACTAGAAATGTATTTAATTTTCATATCCTGTGAACGTCTTCCTTCAAGCTTTGCAATTTTAAACAGTGTATCATAAACTCGTTCTAAAGTGACACTTTCAGTAGAAAGTGTTGTTTGTGTCTTTTGTTTTAGTACATTGGCAGCAGTTATTCCTAGATCACCGCCAACTCTGTAATCATCTTCAATTTTTTTAATTGTCAGACCAGCTGATTTTGAGATTGATTTCATAGCAAGTTTTTCTGCCACACCTAATTCAATACCTTCAAAATTCGGTCTAAGTTTTCCCTGTATCAAATATACCATTTTTGAAATCATATCATTAGGAGTTTGTTTTAGCAGTTCAACTAAGATTTCAGTAAGCTCTAGACGCTTACTTGTTGATTCCATTCTCTCAAAGAAGTCTGCGATTTCAGTAAATCTCATTATTTTCTAATGTGTTAAGAGTTTGAATAAGTTTTGTTCTAAATATACCTAAAAATGACTTTTTTCTTATTCTGTTTCAATTCAGATGTAAGTGCAAAATTGTAAAGAGGGTAATCTAGTTTGTACTGTTTCATAAAACTCCATGCCACATCATGATTTCTAAATTCAGTACGAACTCCCGGCATTACAGTTTCTTTCCCATAAACATCAAAAGAAACTATTGAATAGTTTCTTGGTCTTTTGTGAGGTTTTGCATTGATAAACCACGCAATTGCAAAAATGAAGGCAATTACAACTATGAATCCTGCACCAATGTCCTTAAAAACTGGCCAAAATAGATTTGGTATACTTACTCCAAATAATTCCACTACATAATGTGAAAATGTAACAACTGCTACGCCAGTAACACTTAGTGCTCCAAAGACAGAAAAAATTTTTCTAAAAACCATCGAAATACTAACCACAGAAATACTAAAAACTACATTTGTTATAATGTTTTATGAAGATAGATCATCTAGTCAGGATCTTCATAATTCTCTTTTCTATTTCTTGCATAGGCACCAGTCCTCACGCCATGTGGTGAATCCATGGCTTTCATTTTAGTTTTCAATATGTCCATACGAGCTTTATAGCCCTCAGCATATTCTAATTCATCAGGTACAAGTGTTGCAGGATGTACAAATCCTTGTCTTCTCATATCTAATGCCTTTTTTGTTGCAAGCTCTCTAACATAATCCCAGTCAGGAGTTGAAAATCCATCGAACGGTCCTGTGAATTTACCATTGTGCATACTAAAGACTAGTGCTTCGACTATTGGAATGCAGAAATCAATTGTCGCGGCAGAGTTCAGTTTTACAGGCATTAGTGGCATATTATGACTTCCTCTAGTGTTACCTGCAACAAAGTGTGGAAAATTGAAAACACTACCAGCCTCTTCTGTTGCTGGAAACATTTTTTGTGTTCTAATTAAACAAACTGGATCATCCTTACCTACATATTTACCTGCTATGTTATGCAGACGATCAGTTGATGCATCCACTATTGGCTCACCATTTTTTGTTGTAATTGAAGATATAACATATCTTCCAGGATACATTAAAGCTGCTTCTAGTGTTGGTTTATCTTCCCATAATGATAACTTAGCAATTGAAGCCTCTTCTACATCCATTACATAAAAAATCACACCCTCAGCAAGATACTTGTTCACAATTAATCCAGTATTGCTTAGTGCATCTACAAACAGTCTATACATTGGATAGTTAAATGCACCAGGTTCCGTTTTATCAGCAGCAAAAACTGTAAATGCTTCATTTGCCCTTTCTTCAAATTCTAATTCTGCTACACCCGGTCCCATTCCTTTAATATTACCTGAGAAAGAGTCTTTTAGCAAATCTTGGCCTGCACCGTATAGGCCTTCCTGCTTTGCTACTTGTGTTCCTGCCTCGAATGCATTCCATGCTAATTTGTGAATTTGCTCATTATCAGTTCCTTTAGTGTGACTCATTACAATATGGACATCATCACCACAGTAACCAATGTAATAATCTAGTAAAAGATCGCCAGAATTCTCTATGGTGTTTCTGACAGCATCCAATAATCCATCACTTGGTTTTGTATGACCACCTATACCACCAACGTCGGCTTTAATCACAGAAACTGTAATTTTCATAATTTGTCTTTTGCCATCTTTGATTTATACTATTACGTCCAATGAAAAATTATCAATGATCTAAAAATTTGAAAAAAATCATTAAAAAATTCAAAAAAATCGAAATGGTAATAAAGCCCATCTCATAGGGAATCTCAATGGCAGACAAAGCACACTTGAATATGATCATTACAGGGCATATTGATAATGGTAAATCAACCACAATGGGTCACTTTTTGATGGATTTAGGCGTAGTTGACGAAAGAGCTATTGCTCAACATGCCGAGGAATCTGAGAAGACCGGAAAAGGTGATACTTTCAAGTACGCTTGGGTTATGGATAACATCAAGGACGAGAGAGAAAGAGGAATTACAATTGATCTTGCCTTCCAGAAATTTGAGACACCAAAATACTTCTTTACATTAATTGACGCACCTGGTCACAGGGATTTTATCAAAAACATGATCACTGGCGCATCTGAGGCTGATGCTGCGGTACTTGTTCTTTCTGCAAAGGAAGGAGAGACAGACACTGCAATTGCACCAGGTGGACAGGCTAGAGAACATGCATTTTTGTTAAAGACTTTGGGTGTAGGTCAAATCATAGTTGCAATAAACAAAATGGATGATAGTAAATTCTCTGAAGATGCATACAATAAAGCCAAAGTAAAAGGAGAACAACTAGTCAAATCTGTTGGTTATAAATTAGAAAACGTTCCATTTATTCCAGTTTCTGGTTGGACTGGAGAAAATTTAGTTAAAAAATCTGAAAACATGCCATGGTACAAAGGCAAAACTCTCTTAGAATCATTTGATGACTTTACTGCTCCAGAGAAACCAATTGGCAAACCACTCCGTGTTCCAATCCAAGATGTCTATTCAATAACTGGGGTTGGCACAGTTCCAGTAGGACGTGTTGAGACTGGTGTGATGAAACCTGGAGATAAAATTGTTGTAATGCCATCAGGCGCACTAGGTGAAATCAAATCAATTGAAACACATCATACAGAAATGCCAAAGGCAGAAGCTGGTGACAATATTGGTTTTAACCTTAGAGGAATTGAAAAGAAAGACATCAAACGTGGAGATGTTTTAGGTGATCCAGCCAACCCACCAAATGTTGCCAAAGAATTCAAAGCACAGATTATAGTCATTCATCATCCAACTGCTATTGCACCAGGTTATACACCTGTAATGCATGCACACACAGCACAAGTTGCAGCAACAATCACTGAATTTATTTCAAAAATTAATCCAGCAACAGGTGCAACTGATGAAGAGAATCCAAAATTCCTTAAAGTCGGTGACTCTGCAATTGTTAAGATTAGACCTGTAAGACCAACACCAATTGAAACATTCCAAGAGTTTCCAGAGATGGGACGATTTGCACTAAGAGATATGGGTGCAACAATCGCTGCCGGTGTTGTTAAAGAAATCACCGAAGCACACAAACCATAGAGAGAGTCATAATGACTCAAAAAGCTCGCATTAAACTAACCAGCATTAGTCTTCCTAAACTAGGTGATGTCTGTGATGAGATTATGACCATAGGTCAGAAGACTGGCGTCAAAGTTAAAGGTCCAACTCCATTGCCAGTAAAACGTCTTAACATTGTAACACGTAAATCACCATGCGGAAATGGAACAGAAACTTATGATAAATGGGAAATGCGAATGCACAGACGTATCATTGATCTAAACGCAGATGATAAGGCAATAAGACAATTAATGCGTCTAAAAATTCCAGATGACGTATATATCGAACTATCTTTGAAGTAGCATGTCTGAAGAAAATACTACTGAATCAACCGTAGACATACCTGAAGAGAACTTTAATGTTATCTACCAATGTCTCCGATGTGGTAACGAAGCTTTGCATGAAGAATTAAAAAGACTGCCAGAAACCAAATGCATTTGTGGTTTTCGTGTATTTACTAAACAGAGACCTGGTTTGGTAAAAACAGTAAATGCAATCTAGTCTCTATCTTTTTTGTAACTGTGGAATCTCTGTAAATGTGTCCGCATCTCTTCCATACTTGAAAAATTCTCATTACATTCCTTGCAGTCATATGGAAGATCCTTGTAGTGTGTGATTTGTTGGTGAACCATTAACTCCTCATGCTTTTTGAAATGTTTGTCACAATGTTCACATGAAAATTTTTTGGAAAAAATCATTAGTTGTTTGCTGCTTTTTGCGAGTCCCAACACTTTCTACATAATTTTCCTTCTATTTTCCAATGATTTTTTGGTGTATATCTGAAAAAACCTAGTTTTGCACCACAATGAGTGCAAAATTCCTTCTTTTTATTAAAATCAACTTCCTTTTTATCAAAGCATATCTTGCATAACAATCCTTGTATATCCCATTGCCAGCGTGGCTCCCAAAGATCTGTAACTTTTTGTTTGACGCTGCATATCACACATGTTGATTTTATATTAGCATCATACTCATCACGTAATTTATCCATGTAACAGTTAGCGCACAATGGAGTGTCTACATACCATTCTTTTTTTGGCTTATGTTTATGTTTCGTGGGCTTTTTGCATATAGTACAGATTGCAGGTTCTTTGTTAAACAAGCCCATGAATGTCATAAAAACTAGATCTAATTAAATTATGAAAATAAATTAAAAAATAAATTGGTTTTCAGTCTTCCTTGAGAAGGCCTTCTAATGCTTGACTTGCATTTATCATGCCATGTTCTTTTGCATATTCTTGGATCATTTTGTATTGATCGTTAGTAAAACAAACTGGTATTGAACGTTTTTCCATACACAAGACAATCTTTCTTTTTTAATAACTCTTACTTTGTTTTGAAAAACTATATTGGCGTAAATTATAGTCAGTGTATGGGAAAAATGCGTCAGATTCTAGTCATCGGTAATAATGATAATGGTTGCACACCTGAGCTTGAAGATATAGCATATGAAACTGGAAAAGAAGTTGCAAAATCTGGTTCAGTGTTAATCACTGGTGGACTTGGTGGTGTAATGAAGGCTGCATCACACGGAGCAAAAGATGCTGAAGGGCTTACCGTTGGTATCATTCCGCAAGATGATTCTACAATGGCAAACGAGTTTTGTGATATTGTAGTTCCATCTGGAATGGGACTATCACGTGACTTTCTTAACGCACTCTCCGCAGACGGCGTCATCGTTGTAGGCGGTGGCTCCGGAACATTATCTGAGATATGTGCCGCATACATGTACAAAAAACCAATTGCAACTCTCAAAAATTCAGGTGGTATGGCAACCAAATACTCTGATCAATACATTGATCACAGAGAAAATGTCAAAATTGTTGGATTTAATACTCCAAAAGATGCGGTTACCTACATACTAGAGCAAATCAAATCATAGATTCTAAAAGTGGATCTGGTTTGTAAAACTCACCATGTTCTTGTGCAAGCTTGTTTAACTCGTCTATAATATTTTGAATTCCAATCTCCTTTGCTGTTTCAAACAATGGCTTTCTAAGACCAAGACCAAGTTTTACAGCCTTTTCAATTTCTTCAACATCACTCGCACCATTTGTGATCAACCACGCTGCATTATTTAGGACATTTGCAACAAGTTGAATTGGATTACATTTTTGTGCCAGTTCTTCAGACAGTTCTACTCTTTCATACCTGTCATCCGAATATTTGTAATATCCTTCTCCTGATTTCTGACCAAGTTTTTTATCATCAAACATTTTTTCAACTGATTTATGTGGATTAATTACTTTTTTATCTCGCAAGTACATCTCAACAGTTGC
>Ga0315334_10000908_pt1 | contig 18158 bp, 16 predicted proteins | sample M150034915metaG_FD_205555 | JGI IMG/M metagenome (GOLD analysis project Ga0315334, IMG submission 205555) | Ammonia-oxidizing marine archaeal communities from Monterey Bay, California, United States - M1 500m 34915 | ecosystem: Environmental > Aquatic > Marine > Intertidal zone | place: USA... | reverse complement strand
ATGCAAACCCGTGGAATCCCTACGGATGCCAGAACATATAACTTGCTGGTTGACAATTTAGACCTAATCAAGAAAGAACTTATAGCGAGGTTTGACAGTCAACAAATGTTTGAACATGGTCACTTCGGAATGAGAAGGTTTTCTGATTGGCTCGTTAAGAACCGTATCCCTTGGCCCAGGACACCAAAGGGGAGTCTGGCAACTGATAGCGTGACGTTCTCAGATAGAAAGGGTTTACACGAAGTAATCGCAGATCTTGGGGAACTCAAGGTGATCCTAGGGAAGCTGCGAAGGTTTGCGTTGCCAGTCGGGGGTGATGCTCGGTGTAGAAGTTCTCTCCGGCCGTTTGTTACCAAGACGGGGCGTAACGCTCCATCATCCACAAAATTTCCCTTCGGACTGCCGCGATGGATGAGGGGTGTAATTGTCGCGCCGCCGGGTAAAGCCTTGGCATATATAGATTACTGCCAACAGGAAATAGCGGTGGCTGCCGCGTTGTCAGGTGATGAGGCTTTGGGAAGAAGTTACCTTTCTGGGGACCCCTATCTGCAGTTTGGCATCGATTCAGGGCTAGTCCCGCCAGACGCGACAAAAGAAAGTCATGCAGAGGAACGGGAGGTATTCAAGCAGGTTGTCTTAGGTGTGCAATATGGGATGGGGGCCCTGACCCTATCTAAAAAGGCAGGCGTTTCTTTAATAGAAGCGAGTGAACTCCTAAAACGCCATCGAAAGACCTACCCCGACTACTGGGTATGGGCTAATAACGCACCCATTTGCGCTAAATATGACGGCGTTATAAGATCAGTGTTTGGATGGGAACTCCAGGTGTCGGGGGACATGCGCGACTCGACGCTCAAAAACTTTCCGTGCCAGAGTAATGGCGCCGAAATTCTCCGTTTAGCTTGTGTAATGTTACGCAGGGCGGGTTTTGACATGCTGTGCACAGTCCATGACGCGATCCTGTTTGAATTTCCTATCGATTTGTTGGACGTCCAAGTGCGGGAAGCCCGCCGAATCATGACGACAGCCTCGGAGATCGTATTGAGTGGATTTTCAGTAGCCACGGACGTCGACATCTATATGCCCGGTGAGAGGTTCCTGCCTAAGACAGGCAAGGCTAAGGACATATGGGACTTGGTAATGGACATACTAGAAAAGGAGGTTAAATAATGATAGCAATAAATGAATTTAGGGTAACCGACTTGGTTACGCAGGAAATAGAAAAGAAACCCACTGCGCCGAAGCGGCAACTGGGCCCTTTTATCAAGGGGCCTGTCCCCTGCGAATGGCTTAGAAGGTGTTGGCCATTGCCAAAACGCGCAATGGCGCTGGGTTTGTTTTTATGGCACATTTCCGGTATGGAAAAGAAGGGCAAGGCGCTGAAGGTTCGCCCTAAGCGGGTGAAGCAAGAGTTTGGGCTGTCGTCCAAATCCGTGTACCGTGCGCTCCATGACCTGGAAAAAGCCGAGTTAATAACCTGCGAACGCAAGAGAGGCCGCTGTGCCCGGGTCCACATCGTTATGGTAGAGCGGGAGGGTGAACGTGAGTGTTGATAAATACGTGGAAACAGATATTCCAGTCCGGGCTGACAAACTGGGATTAAGACAGATACGGTGTGAGGGTACTTCCCTCATCGTTAACAAATTGAACTGGTCTAGCGTTGGAAAAGCTCAGGCCCTAATACAGGAGACAATATAATGCAGAAGTTACTGAAGTCAACGGAAGTCATGGAAGTCTTGGGAGTATGCAAAACTACCTTTTGGAAGTTAGTCAATGACGGCGAACTTCCAGTGGTTGAGTGTGGCAAACTCAAACGATGGCGACCAGAAGTTGTAGAACATTTTATTGAATCGCACACAAAGGGAGTGAAGTAATGGCACTAGTAATAAACAATCCACCGGGTCGTCTGGGCAATGGTTCATACCGTTTTGATGGAAAACTGTCCTACATTAGTGGCGATGGTTCTCGTAAGCGTCGTGGAATAAAGATAACCATCGGGCCAGTCGATGAAATCAAGCAACGAGATGCCGAAACGATTGCCTATAACATTTCCAACCTCATCAAATCGCAATCACATGCGATCCCCTACTCTGCCCTGCAACTGAATTTTATCGGCAGTTTATCTGACGCTGTTTATGATCGGCTTTCGTCATGTGACCTAGTGCCACAACGTGTGCCTGACGTTGAGATTGAAACTGATCTGACTATCGAAGAATTATTTAAGAGTTGGAAAAAAGCCAATTCACACCTAGCTAAAAACAGCATCAACAATCACGCCCAAGCCTACGGGAGCTTAGTGCGTGACCTAAGCAACAAAAAGCGTAACCCAAATACCAATGGTAAAGACACATTCTTGTCCGACATTACCGTAGCATTTGGCACTGGTCATCGCGGTTGGCTACTCGCCTATGGAGGGATGCCCCCAAAGGATCAACCCGAAGAAGTGGAAACCAACAAACCCAGCACTGAAGAACCAAAACGGCCACTAGCGACAGCAACTGCTGGTAAGCGAATCACATGGATTAAACAATGGTTCACATGGGCTATTGATGCTGAGTTGTTTGATGGTAGTAATCCATTCAGGAAGGCCGATATCTCATCACCCTCAGACAAATCGAAGATGTGTTACGTCAGCCACGCCCAACGCCGTGAGCTGCGTGATGCCATGCCCACCGACCAACTAAAACACATCGTCACGCTTGCCCGTTTACAGGGTCTGCGACCGTCTGACATGGTGATGATTCAAGTCAAACATGTTCACTTTGGTGATGGAACCGACCAGGATCCTGCGTTGGTAATGATACCGTCGATCAAGACGGGAAACCGCCAATGTCCTATGTTCCACACAGAGGTTCAGGAGGCGTATCAAGCGCTCACCAAGGGCAAGAAGAAGAAAGATTACCTGTTCGACCGCAAGGACTTTCAGGCGGTGCGTGACGGCGTTAAAACGATGAATGATGTCAACATCGCCACCCAAGTCAGAAAATATTATGAAGCTGAAACTGGAAAGGATTTATGGCGAAAACCATTTATCAACATGCGTAGTGCCTGCATCATCGAGCTGATTGAAATTCACAAGTATTCCGAGTATGAAGTAAGTCAATGTGTGGGTAACAGCCCTAAAACGATCCGTAAGTATTACATGGATCAGTTACGCGCAGATCACAAGCGTGAAGCCGAGCAGGAACTGGCGAGGGCTGACACGGATCTCGTAGGGGACAATGTAGGGGACAAATCTCCCATATCACCCGATAACACGATGTCACGCGACATACCAGAAATGGTCACAAGGGAGCAAGTTGAGCAACTCCTTGAGGCTCAGAAAACAGCTATTTTACAGAGTCTAACCGTAACGTTACGTACCGCACCGGATGCTGTGAAACCATTCCGGGCTGCCCTTGAAGAAATGGAAAAAGTACACCACAGAGGATTCGAACCTCTAACCTTCGGTTCCGTAGACCGATGCTCTATCCAGTTGAGCTAGTGGTGCAGTTATCGATTTGAAATACAATGACTACCGTGACACCACTAGATTAACCGACGAAGGGCGATTGTTCCAGTGCCGTCAAAAGACAAAATCCTGATTAACCCCTTCCATCTGTAATAATCGCAATTTTAAATCCGTTCCCGTGCCAGCGGAAAATCCCGAAAGATTACCATTGCTGCCTAGTACCCGATGGCAGGGAATAACTAGGGGACAATTGTTATTACGCATCACACTTCCCACGGCTCTAGCAGCGCCGGGATGGTCTACTTTCATCGCGACTTCACCGTACGTCATGACGCAACCGTAGGGTATTAGTTGGCAGCAAGCAAGGACTTTTTGTTGAAACGTTGTTCTAGGTTTACAAGTTTGGACGTCACTGAACGAAACATTCTCACCGGCAGCGTAGCGCTTTAAGGAACGTGCCAACGTCGTTTTATTGGTATTTGTGGGAACTGTTTGTCCAAATTCTGTTTCTACTATTGCCTTAGCGGCCTTAGCGGAACTGTGATAGAAGGTTAAACGAGCAAGAGTGTCTTGCTTCCACAGTAAACAAATCCAGTAAAGGTCGGTTTCGAATAGCTCAAGACTGTATTGTTTCATGCGATTCATCAACACGACCTAGTCCTGAGAGTTTTTCCGAGGCCGTGACCTTGATTTTCTATTCCGGTTGGGTTTTTGATCTCGTGTGAGCATGTTGTTGTCGACAACGAAAGAAACTGCTGTATCCCAGGTTGGAACGTCACCGTGGTCAATAGGGGGTCGAGACGGTTTTTCTCTGCCCCTCGCGTTTTGTCGTTGCCTCGAATTTTGGGAGTCTTCGTCACGTCGGTCGGACCTTTCGGATCGTGGATCCCCTCGATCGTCCCTTGATCTATCACCTCGGTCGTCCCTTGATCTATCACCTCGGTCGTCCCTTGATCTATCACCTCGGTCGTCCCTTGATCTATCACCTCGGTCGTCCCTTGATCTATCACCTCGGTCGTCCCTCGATCTATCACCTCGGTCGTCCCTCGATCTATCACCTCGGTCGTCCCTTGATCTATCACCTCGGTCGTCCCTTGATCTATCACCTCGGTCGTCCCTTGGTCTATCACCTCGGTCATCCCTTGATCTATCACCTCGATCGTCCCTTGATCGCTCACCTCGGTCGTTACGTGATCGTCGCCCGGAATTCCGATTTTGGCCGTCACGTCCGTCATCTCGATCTTCCCGTCTTCGTGAACCACGACCCCTCGACCGCGACTCCTGTCGCGTATTATCCGGGTTTATTTCTCGGGTTACGGGTGATTCTTCTTCAAAGTTGATCGATGTTGCGATTTCTTCCGCATCAAACACTAGGTCATCGTCACGTGTATCGGCGGCACTATTCGCAAATAACTGGTCAATCGCGCAGGCCATGTCATCGGTTGTTTCGGCTTGATTTAAAAGCGCTAGCGGATCATCTGGTGCGGGCGATTCCGGAACGCTGGAATCCTGTTGGGCGTCTTGTTCCTTATTGCCGGACCGCCAAAACGCCCAACTCCCACGTTTCTTTTTTTTCCTTGTTGTTTCTTTAGCGGGACTTGTTGGAATTTCTGTACCTGCGGGATCCGATTCGCTTAGATCCGACGCCTGTGTTTGCCCGTGACGTATATTCGAGTCAGCCATGAGTGCCATAATCCGGTTTAATTTGAAGTTTATCAGCGTTTATTCTATATATAGAACATCAAATACGTAAGTTGCCAATTGTAATAGTTTATACGTTACAACGCACTCCCTTCACAAACCGTGTGGCGCAACCTGAAATCAAACGCCATTCGTTACAACCGTCGCCATATAAAACCTGTCAACGGATCGCCGCCTATCACACCTTAACGGCGGTCAACAAAGAAGTTGCCGTTACTACCCACGTCAAACAATGGATTGTTGTAGTCGCGATCGTAAGGAGTTTTGCAACCTGGAAATAGCACTAAATTAAACCCAACGTCCCAACTCTCTTCACGGTACCCGTCGCTCGCGGAACCTTCGTTGGGAATTAGGTAAGTTGCGTTCACGTCAAGAGCCCAGTTTTCATTGATTGGGGTTCGCAGTTGAACGCCCAGTAGCCCATCCTTGCTTCCGGTGAATCCTCCCATCAACCGAGCCATAACTCCAGTTTCTGGGTTAGTATTACGGATAAAAAAAGTGTAGACATCGGCACTAAACCATGACTCATCTATAATGTTGGGATTTGTTTTGCCAACGCTGGTATGCGAAACGCCGTGGTCAGCATCAAGTGCCATCCAAAATCCGACCTCATGAGCGTCGGGAAATTTCCAGCTAATTTCAGTGCGAACCTGCAACAGATCCAAGTTATAGTTCCAATCGTCATGCATGTAATCAACCACCGCTCCGCCTTGTAATCCCCAATCTGCACGGTGAAATAATCCCGTGGTAAGAAATAGTTGTTTACGATCACTGGTGGTGGTTTCACTACCTGATAAATTGGTTTGTGTACCACGTAATCCAAATTGCGCAGATATCTCTCCGCGACCCAGGCAATTGAATCCGTTGCCGTAATTGAACCCCTCGGTGAACCCAAAACTGGCAGCGCCACCCCTGTTTAGTGGCCCCGTAAAAGCACTGAATCCGGTGAAGAATGTAAAGCGGTCCCAGTCGATTGTCGGACAGGGAATCAAACAACCGTCAGCACAAATACCGAGCCGCCCTCCGCAAAAAGAACTCAGGTTATTTCCGATGACAATCTCATCTACGATTGACTCGCCCACGAGCAATGTATCGGTCGCCTCGCTACCGGAGATTTTTGGAGTGGCGTTGGCTGGCACTATCAGTTCAGCGGGAACCTGCTCCGTCCGCAATACCGATGCCGTATCGTCACCGCCTGGTAGCGTGTACGTCGCGTGCGAAACAACGGAGTCGATTTTGGGACCGATAATCGTCATTAGAGTTGCGTCCTCAGCCACTGTGGCTCGCAGCGGGTTATCAGCTGCGTGAACGGAATATTGAGCAGCAAAATAGACTGCAAATGTGGTTAACGTGATGATCTTGAGGGCATGTTTGATTAACATCTTGGGGACATCCTTGTTCACTTAAACACCTAATAAGGTTAATATGCTGGTAATCGGACATGGTCGGCGTTTCATTAGATAAACCGCCGTTAATGCCAAAATATCTGAATTTATTTCAATTTCCCCTAACCTTTAACCGAAAACTCCAATGGACAACCAGCGCCCTAACATCATATTTATCATCACGGACCAGCAGCGATTCGACACGATTAGCGCTTTAGGTTTTGATTTCATGGATACTCCACATTTAGATCGCTTAGTCCGTGAGGGTGTATCTTTCACAGGATGCCATGTGACGGCAGCTTCCTGCGCGCCGGCGAGGGCGAGTCTTTTTAAGGGTTATTATCCCCATACAACCGGCATTTTGAAAAATGCCGACCGCTGGAGGGAGAGTTGGATAGAACTTCTCAACGCGTCGGGTTACCACTGCACAAACATCGGAAAAATGCATTCATGGCCCTTTGAAACCCCGTTAGGCTTTGACGAGCGATATGTCGTTGAAAACAAGGACCGCTATCTTGAAGGGCGCTATTATTTCGATGAGTGGGATAAGGCGCTACGTTTTCGCGGCTTGGTCAAACAGCAGCGCGAACAATACCGCAAGTTGCCAGATTACGATAAACAATTGGGTGCGTTTGATTGGAAACTACCCGCAGACGCGCATCCTGATAATTTTGTTGGAGATATGGCTTGTTGGTGGTTAGACGCCCACCCTAACACGGATCCAAAACCACTATTCCTGCAAATCGGTTTTACCCGGGCCCCACCCACCCTACGATCCAGTTCCCCGTTATGCGGAACCCTATCTAGACAAATCTCTAGGAATTATGGAAGTCACGCAGGAGGAACTCGATAACCAGCCTCCACCTTTGGTGGAATTGCGCCGCCACAATAGTCAAATCGATCACGATTCGGTCATCATGCCGCTTGAACCGACGGCGGATCAACGGCATCGCCAGCGGGCGTACTATTGTGCAAACGTTACGATGATCGATGAAAAAGTCGGGCAGATCATGGAATCACTTGATCGCAACGGATATTTAGACAATTCCGTTGTAATTTTTACTAGCGACCACGGCGACTGCTTAAGCGATCATGGGCACAGTCAAAAATGGACGATGTACGATCTAATCACACAAATCCCGTTGATAGTTTGGTCGCCCGGTCGTTATCCCGCGGGCAAAGTTGTGGACGCACTTTGCCAACAAATGGATCTAGGCCCCACAATTTTGGAGCTAGCAAACGTCGACATTCCGCCAACCCTCGAAGCAATTAGTTTAGGGGGAGCGCTCGCCGAGGATGATTGGAACGGCCGAGAATACCTTTTTGCCGAACAAGCCAAGGATGGGATCTTAACTCACACAGAGTTCATGACAATGGTTCGGACGTCAGATCACAAGTTGGTGCATTTCCTCGATGAGCCCTACGGACAATTATTCGATCTGCATGTTGACCCGCAAGAAGTTTGCAACCTTTGGGATGTGCCGGAATACGAATCCTTCAAGCAACAATTGCTGGCCGAATTAAGAGAGTGGCGAATACGTAGCGCTTTGCACACAGCAGATTTGTTTCAGGACCACCGTTAGTGCCACGATCGCACCGTGAAGTGTCGCTGCCAAGCTTAGGGTACACGCCCAAACGGAATGACTTTCCATTCAATAATGTATAATACTTTGAACCTTACGGGGAGCGATTCGTTCGCGCCCTTTTAAGAAATTTAGCTCGACAACGAAGCAACAGCCCGCCACGACAGCTTTTTGTTGTTCAAGCAGCTCACAGCAGGCCTTGATCGTACCGCCAGTAGCTAATAAATCGTCAACTAATAATACGCGTGCACCTTGTTTTACCGCGTCGATATGCATTTCCAGCGTGTCCGTTCCATATTCTAGATCATATTCTAATGAATTTGTGGCGTATGGGAGTTTTCCGGCCTTGCGAATTGGGACGAACCCACGGTTCAGAGCGACAGCAACCGGGACCCCAAAGATAAATCCTCGTGCATCCGGGGCGGCAACGAGATCAATTCCCAAGGGGCGAGCTAAGTCAACAATTGTTGACACCGCGAGCTTCAAAGCGTTCGCGTTTTGCAGTAAAGGACAAATATCCTTGAAATTCACTCCGGGGACGGGGTAGTCCGGGATGTCTCTTATGAATTGAGATAACTCATTTGCTGCATTCATTACGCAACCGTTTTCTTGAAATGGCGGCGCTCCTGGGGTGCTTTGAGTTCATCGGCTAACTGAGTAAGCGCTTCGACTTCAATCTGTCTGACACGTTCGCGTGTTATGCCTAACCGTTTTCCAATTTCCTTGAGTGTGTGTGGTTCCATTCCATTAAGGCCGAATCGCATTTCAAGAACTAACGAATCTCGGCGATTCATATCTTTAAGGCTGTTCATGATATGGTTGAGAGCGTCAGACTTAACTAGATTTGCCTCTGGTGTTGTAACGCGATCGTCGCTAACTACATCACTAAGAGCCCAACCATTTTCATGGTGATCGGACTGTGGGGCGGAGGTTTGCACGTGAATCGCTTTGCGTATCATCGGCAACTTACGACGCTCAACTCCTAGCAAACGCGCAATTTCTTCGTCAGTTCCATTTCGTCCCAGTATATCCATAAGGCGCGCATTTGCGCGACGCCATTTGGATAACAACTCAACCATGTAAGCAGGGATTCGTATGGTTTTGGCGGTGTTGATCAATGAGCGTTTAATAGATTGTTTGATCCAGTAACTCGCATACGTACTGAAACGCGTGCCCATCGTGGGATCAAAACCCTCCACCGCTCGCAGTAACCCCAGATTGCCCTCTTCAATAAGATCCTGAAGGGGTAATCCTCTATGATTGTATTTACGAGCTATATTTACGACCAAACGAAGATTGGCACGAACCATCCAGTCACGCGCTTCAGCATCACCTTTTTGCACCTTGCGAGCGAGTTGCTTTTCCTGATCTGCTGTTAGAAGATCAGTCGCATTGATTTCACGGAGATATATTTCAAGTGGGTTCTGAGTTTTACACGAACCGGTTTTAGTTTGTTTGGGGGGGGCAATTGTTGCCATTGCTGTTTTTCCTATCACAAAGTTTTCGAGAATTTCCTCGCTAACCATTGCTATCGGAATCGAACCCAACGAAATCAAGTCACTATGAAAACATACTGACTGCACTGTTCGTTCCAACTTTTCCGAGAGTAATAAAAAAACCGCACTAAAGGAGTGACCCTTTTAGTGCGGTTGTAACGGCGCCCAAATGGCGTATTAGTCGTCAGATTCGTCAGAATCGGCTTCTTCTTCAGGAGCATCAGCGGCGGCTTCTTCAGGAGCGTCTGCGGCTTCTTCTTCAGGAGCGTCAGCGGCTTCTTCTCCAGGAGCATCAGCGGCTTCTTCTTCAGGAGCGTCTGCGGCTTCTTCTTCAGGAGCATCAGCGGCTTCTTCTTCAGGAGCGTCTGCGGCTTCTTCTTCAGGAGCATCAGCGGCTTCTTCTTCAGGAGCGTCTGCGGCTTCTTCTTCAGGAGCGTCAGCGGCTTCTTCTTCAGGAGCATCAGCGGCTTCTTCTTCAGGAGCGTCAGCGGTTTCTTCTTCAGGAGCGTCAGCGGCTTCTTCTTCAGGAGCATCAGCGGCTTCTTCTTCAGGAGCATCAGCGGCTTCTTCTTCAGAAGCGAACAGCGGACCGACATTCCCCAACCCCCCCTTAAGATCATTTGGTAAAAATTGCTCTGGTCGAACGGCATTTTCATCCGCGATACCATCGTCTTGCCAATCGACGCGTTTGCGTGACAATCCGATCTTGCGATCCTCAATATCGACTCTCAATACCTTAACCTCAAGTTCATCGCCAACGCTGACTAGGTCTTCGGGATTCTCGATCTTTTCGTCCGCAAGTTCGCTGATGTGCAGTAGGCCCTCAAGACCATCTTCCAGACTAATAAACACTCCAAAGTTAGTTATTTTGGTAACTTTGCCAGAAAGTTTTTGTCCAGGTTGATACCGTTCAGGAATTTCGGATTCCCAAGGGTCCGCGGCAAGTTGCTTCACGCCCAAGGCAATTCGTCGTCGCTCAATATCAGTAGATAGAACCTTGCACTCAATCTCTTGCCCTTTTTCGAGGACTTCATTTGGGTGACTGATTTTACGAGTCCAAGAAATGTCTGACACGTGCAACAAACCATCAATGCCCTCTTCGAGTTCAATGAATGCCCCATAGTTTGTAAGGTTCCTAACCGAACCCATTACGACCGCATCAACAGGATATTTAGCTTCGACCTCAGTCCAGGGGTTGCTTAGTGTTTGTTTGATTCCCAGTGATAATTGTTGCCCCTCACGATTTACCGAGAGAACGACAACGTCAATTTCATCACCTATTTGAACGATCTCATTCGGATGATTGATACGTTTAGTCCACGACATTTCGGAAATGTGGACGAGTCCTTCAATACCTGGTTCGAGTTTGACGAACACGCCGTAACTCATCACGTTAACAACTTCGCCTTCGACCTTAGCACCGATTTCATATCTTTCTTCCACACCATCCCAAGGATTGGACGTCTTTTGTTTAAGTCCGAGAGCAATCTTCTCCTTTTCGTGATCAATCCGCAAAATTAAAACTTCAATTTCTTGGTCGATTGTTACCATTTCCGTTGGGTGTCCTATACGTTCCCAACTCATATCGGTGATATGCAGTAAACCGTCGATTCCGCCAAGATCTACAAATGCACCAAAATCGGCGATATTCTTGACTACGCCAACCTTGGTTTCACCTTCGTTAAGCGTTGATAGAAGTGCTTCTCGATCGGCTTTACGCTGCCGCTCAATAAGCGACCGTCGCGACACAACAATATTCCGCCTAGCTTCGTCGATCTTAAGTACTTCGCATTCGAGTTCTTGCCCAATGTAATCAGCAATATCATGTGGACGTCGGATGTCAACCTGACTCGCTGGCAAGAAGACGTTTACGCCAATATCGACTAGCAAACCGCCCTTGATTTTCCGCGTAGCAAAGCCCTTAACAATTTGACCTTCATCGATTTGTTCCATCATCGCTGTCCAAGCGAGAATCTTTTCAGCTTTCCGTTTACTCAGCGTGACCAAACCATGGGGATCATTGGCCGGACCCAATTCATCTTCAACTTCTTCGATCAATACTTGTACTGAGGAACCGACTGTCGGTTGTTCTTCCCCGGGATCCCATTCACTAATAGAGATGGTGCCTTCACTTTTGGCACCGACGTCAACGAGAACGACTCCGTCGGTTATTGAGATGACTTGACCATCTACGATCGCGTTGACATCAAAATTGGCGTCCGCGTTAATCGCGTTGTCGAGAATTGAGTTATCATCGTCTCCGCCAAACATTTCTTTAAGTTCAGCTACCAGTTCAGTATCTTCTAAGGTTCGAATTAGGTTACGGTTTACCATAGTGACAATTTCTTTTCATAAATAACGTAGAACGGTGAATCTGGTTGTGAATTCACCATTCCTTACCAACTCAGACAATACGCAGCCTGACTCGGGACTAAGGTTCTATGCGCTTCAAGACGGATCATGAAAACGTTTTCATGCGTGCCCTATTACGCTCTGTTTTGACCTCTTAATCTATCATTAGTTGGTATTTTCTACAACGGGAGGGTTCTAAGGCAATTGACGAAATTCTTAGTGCGTGTTACAAGTTAACAGTGTTGAAAACAAGAATCTAAACGTGATTCACTAATACCATTCAAAAAAATTGGAGTATCCAACGTGGGTTGTAGCGAACGAACCAAGGAAATTAAGAGGCGACGTCACCGCAAGGTAAAGGTCGGCAAATTGAAACGTCAATATAAAGCAGCAGACGCCTCGGGAAAACAGGAAGTCATCGAAAAATTAACTCGCTTAACGCCAGGCGCAGATGATATTCTATCCAATTGGGGTGTCGAGCGTTAAACACACTGTCGCCGCGTATATTAGAGCGGTATTTTATCCAAAAAAGCGGGCTTCGCAATTAATTCAACTGCGAAGCCCATTTTTGTGACACCTTAGATTCTCCGTTATTCTTCGTTATCCCCGTCGTCCTTTTCAGCGGTCTCATCATCATCGGTTTCCTTGACTTCGAAATCGGCGTCGATAGTATCATCGTCGTCTGCTGAATCACCCGTCTCGTCTTCCGCTGTTGAGGCTTCATATAGCGCCTTGGAAAAGGCCTGTGCCGTCGCCTCAAGTTCTTCGACCGCAGTCGTGATTTCGTCTATGTCTTCGCCCATAGATAATTGTCTTACCTTTTCAATAGCCTCGGTAAGCGGAGCCTTGTCTTCGGCGGATAACTTATCTCCACTTTCCGCAATTGTTTTTTCCAGCTGATACGCTAATTGCTCACCCTTATTCCGGGCTTCAACCAAATCGAACTGTTTTTTATCGTCTTCAGCATGCTCTTCGGCATCCTTTCGCATACGGTCGATTTCTTCATCATCCAATCCAGCGGAATCCTCGATTCGCACGTTGGCCATCTTCTGAGTTCCCAAATCTTTTGCCGTAACGTTGAGAATGCCATTTTGATCGATGTCGAACGTGACCTCGATTTGAGGAACACCCCGCGGTGCCGGCGGAATTCCCTCGAGGTTGAACTCACCGAGTAGTCGATTGTTCTTAGCCATCCTGCGCTCACCCTGGAAGACTTTCACGTTAACTGCCGGTTGATTATCGGCGGCGGTGCTAAATATATTTTTCTTTTCCGCTGGGATTGTGGTATTCCGTTCAACCAGAGCGGTCATCACCCCTCCCTCAGTTTCGATACCCACCGTAAGTGGAGTCACATCGAGCAGTAACACGTCAGTTCGGTCTCCGGCGAGCACGCTCCCCTGAATGGCTGCGCCCATTGCGACGACCTCGTCTGGGTTCACTCCCTGATGTGGTTCCTTACCAAAAAGGTCAACAACCATTTCTCGGACTTTTGGAATACGAGTTGATCCGCCCACTAACACCACTTCATCGATCTCAGACGCAGTAAAGCCCGCGTCTTTTAAAGCGCGTTTAACGGGCCCTCGGCATTTCTCCACTAACGAGTCTATCATTTCCTCGAAGGAGGAACGGGTGACCGTCATTTGCATATGCTTTGGCCCGGAATCGTCGGCGGTGATAAAGGGCAAGTTGATGTCGGTTTGTGGAACCGAACTTAGTTCCTTTTTGGCCTTTTCACATGCTTCATAAAGGCGCTGTAGTGCCATCGTGTCCTTGCGCAAATCGACTCCATGTTCGTTCTGAAACGAGTCGGCTACATGATTTAGGAGCGCGGCATCAAAATCGTCGCCACCAAGTTGCGTGTCGCCCGCGGTACTCAGGACTTCGAAAACCCGACTCTCGTTGTCGGCATCACCGGCATCATCAACTTCCAGTACTGAGACGTCAAAGGTTCCACCTCCAAGGTCGAATACAACTATGCGTTCACTCTTCTCTTTATCGAGACCGTAGGCTAGGGCCGCAGCCGTCGGCTCATTAATAATTCGTGCCACTTCGAGTCCGGCTATTTGCCCGGCGTCTTTAGTAGCTTGTCGTTGGGAGTCGTTAAAATAGGCGGGGACAGTAATGACCGCTTTATTTACTTTATGTCCCAAATACGCCTCCGCCGACTCTTTGAGACGCCGCAGCGTTTTAGCAGAAATTTCCTGCGGCGAATAACTTTCATCGTCAATATCGATTTCAACGTATCCAGAATCACTCTTACTAACTTTGTAAGATACCAACCGGTCGTTGTCTGTAATTTCACTGAACCGGCGACCCATAAATCGTTTTATAGACTGAATAGTACGCGTTGGATTAGTGACAGCTTGACGTCGCGCGGTTTCCCCAACGTGCGTTTCCGCACCATCAACATAAGCGACGACGCTCGGTGTCAGTCGATTACCTTCTGGGTTTGGAATAACAGTCGGCACGCCACCTTCGACGACAGCGACTACTGAGTTGGTCGTTCCTAGGTCGATCCCTATGATTTTTTCGCCACTTGCCATAACATTAATCTCCTACTAGTTACGTTGTGCTTACCACGACTTGCGGAAACACAGTTCGGTTGTTGTATTCGTAGCAAGGCGTGCCCTCAGGTGGACACAACTATTAGCTATCGGCCTAGACTATACGCAAAGAACGTGCCAATCAGTTCCGGATCAAAGTTTTTACAGATTAAAACAGCGTCAACAACGCAATTTCCAGTGTTTTAATCGCACGTGCATTGAATTCATCGGGTGCTGGCAAGCTAATATAGTGTGCCAAATTGGCAGTGATGCCAAGCAATTGATTTAGCAAACGGTGGACAATTGTGGCCGAGGGTTTGGGTTTGCTTGAGCGAAAGGTATTCCCTAATTGTGTGAATATCCCGTAGAATCGTGCAAGACCAATCAAACGATCGCCGATGCGTTTAGAATCGACTTCCTGATTGTTTGTATTTTTTCGTTTTTACGAGATCTGACGTTATGACTGCGCCAATACAAGTCGCCTACCTTGGGCCTATTTACAGTTACAGCTATTTAGCGAGTTTGGAACACTTTGGTGATTCGGCTGACTTTGTTCCCGTGACCACTATCGCAGCGGTGTTTGACGCTATGCGTTTGGGTCACGCAAACTACGGAGTAGTACCCTTGGAAAACAGTACGGATGGCAGAATTGTGGATACGCTTAATATATTAGCCAGCGCGGACATAGAAATTTCGGCAGAAATCAATTATGCGATCCACCATAATCTAATAGCAAACTGCGAGTTATCTGACATTCGCGAAGTACACAGTAAACCTCAGGCTTTGTCACAATGCCGAAACTGGCTTGACTCGAACCTACCTGAGGTGTTGGTATACGGGGCATCGAGTTCAACGGAAGCTGCTCAAATGATCACCACCGTTGACATGGTCCGAGATGGTCGCTTTCCGGCGGCAATTGCCAGTAGGGCGGCAGCCGAGCACTTCGGAATACCAATCATCGCCGAGTCTATCCAAGACAGGGCAAACAATCTCACCCGCTTTGCTGTGTTAGGTAGTCACCGGCATTCGCCAACGGGTGATGACAAAACGCTTCTATTACTGGAACTGGACCATTGCCCCGGCAGTTTAGCTGACGTCATGTCCGTTTTTAAAATCGAAGATATCAATCTCACGTGGATTGAATCGTTTCCCAGTCCGGACGCCGCAAGCGAATACGTATTTTTCATCGAATTTGAGGGTCACCGACGCGACGAGGCTGTCCAACGCGCCATTGCAAGTCTGAGCCTACAGTCGCGCGCCGTTCGTCTACTTGGAACTTATCCGCGTGCCATGGTCACGGGAGTCCCAACTATTTAGACGAACTAATATCTCCGCGTGCTTATTCGTTTGGGCCCCGAGGGTCTGGTGTTTCCGCATTGAATTACCTGTGGTAAAGTTACAGTTGAACAGCCTCTTGAAGGTAACGAGGTAAAATCGATTCAATGCATGATTTAGAAATTCAAGACAAACCCGTTAAAACAAGTTTAAGGCACCTGCACTTTGATTATTATTCTCAGTTCCGACACGTCCGACGAACAAATTGGAAAATTAACACAGCACATTGAATCTTTGGGTTTAACGCCACATTTAAGCATTGGTACATTCCGAACAATCATTGGCGTAATTGGCGATGAAGCTAAGATCGATGCTGACCAACTTAAGGCATTTCCGGGGGTGTCCTCGGTGGTTCCCGTTTTGCCACCCTACAAATTGGCTAGCCTCGACGCCCACCCACAACCCAGCATTGTGAAAGTAGGTGATGTGAAGATCGGAGGTGGACACCTCTGCATGATATCGGGTCCTTGTTCTATCGAATCGCCCGAAGGGCTTGACGCAATCGCATCTGCGGTTGTTGCCGGTGGCGCTAACATCCTCCGAGGTGGTGCCTACAAACCGCGTACTAGTCCTTACGCTTTTCAGGGCATGGGTGTGGAAGGTCTGAAAATACTACGTGAGGTTGGTGATCGTTACGACGTGCCCGTGGTAACCGAGATAACAGATCCCCGCAACGTCGAAGTGGTATGCGAATATGCTGATATGTTACAAGTAGGCGCTCGAAACATGCAAAACTTTGTGCTTCTTACCGAAGTGGGTAAATGTGATAAGCCGGTCCTACTAAAGCGCGGAATGAGCGCGACGATTACGGATCTCTTGATGAGCGCGGAATATGTTTTGGCTGCAGGTAATCAAAACGTGGTTTTGTGCGAAAGGGGTATCAAGAGTTTTGATTCGGCTACCCGCAATTTGTACGACGTCGCGGCTGTAGCAGCGATTAAGACTTTAACGCATCTACCGATTATCGTTGATCCCAGTCACGCCACTGGGCGACCCGACATTATCCCCGCCTGTGCGTACGCAGGTTTGGCGGCGGGCGCTGACGGCGTCCATATTGAGGTGCATGATCATCCTGAGCAGGCATTTTCGGATGGGCCACAAGCACTATCGCCACAGGAATTTGCCGCTACTTTCGCTAAACTTGAAGAACTTGCCCGCGTTTTCAACGCTACATTTTAACCATCCAAGGAGTTGAAGCACCATGAGAAGAGCATTTATTGCTGGTAACTGGAAAATGAACCTAACTCAGTCTACTGCCACTGAACTCACGAACGGACTCGTTGCTCAGCTGGACGATAATACAAGTGTAGATGTAGCCATTTGTCCGAGTTTTGGTTTTCTATCCGGAGTTGCGGCGGGTCTCGCTTCATCGCATATTTCGTTAGGCGCTCAAAACCTCTATCCCGCCGAGGCCGGTGCGTACACTGGGGAACTTAATGCAGAAATGCTGTTAGACTTAGGATGCGAGTACGTTATTCTTGGTCACAGTGAACGCCGGCACCTCCCAGACATCAGCGAGTCTAATGGCTTTATTAATCTTAAGATGAAGTCGGCGATAGCAGCTGGCCTGAAACCAATCCTTTGCGTTGGTGAGCTACTTGATGAACGTGAAGCGGGGCAAACGACAGCGGTTGTTGAAGAGCAACTAGCAAACTCGTTAGCCGACATCACGACAGAACAAGTAGACGTCGTTACGATTGCGTACGAACCTGTCTGGGCGATTGGCACCGGTAAAGTTGCCACTCCGGACCAAGCGGAAGCAGCACATGGCAATATTCGAGAGTGGTTACGTATTCGATTTAACGATCTCGTTGCCGACACCACTCGAATTCAATACGGCGGCAGTGTAAAACCAGAAAACGCCCGTGAATTGTTAAGCCAGCCCAATATTGACGGCGCTTTAGTTGGTGGGGCCGCTCTTAGCGTTGATTCTTTTACGGGGATTATTGAAAACGCCTGAAATTGCGTGTTAGCATTCGGTAACGGAATGGCACCTGCCTGACGATTCTTGCCATTCGCCCATTTACAAAAAGTTAATTTCGTGCCAAATTGGTAGATTGTCCACTATTATTTCACGTTTTTTCATTGGATGTCGTAACGCAATGCTCGAATTTTTGTTGTTCGCCGACTCATCCGGATTCTTTCTCGGACTGTTGGGAGTTATACTTTTCCTGATATCGGTTTTCCTCGTATTTATCATTTTGATTCAACGAGGGAAAGGTGGCGGTATAGCCGGGAGCTTAACCGGTACGGCGCAAAGTGCATTTGGTGCGCGCGGCGGTGACATTCTGATGTGGTTGACGCTCACCCTC
>Ga0315334_10000906_pt1 | contig 18171 bp, 12 predicted proteins | sample M150034915metaG_FD_205555 | JGI IMG/M metagenome (GOLD analysis project Ga0315334, IMG submission 205555) | Ammonia-oxidizing marine archaeal communities from Monterey Bay, California, United States - M1 500m 34915 | ecosystem: Environmental > Aquatic > Marine > Intertidal zone | place: USA... | reverse complement strand
CGGCAACAAAGTTATAACTTGTGTTCATACGCCAGGAAAATAAATCAATCTTTTTTTCTTTATCTCCGTCCATCTTCTTGGCTTGAAACACATTGTTTAATGAAAAAGTCATCGCTTGTCGTTCTTGCCGCGGCGTACTACCGGCAGTGGTTCCGGAAAAACGATCAAAATACGCTGTTTCACCATTACTATCAGTGTATTCCTGAAAATACCCCAGATCCATGCCAAATAATGGTTTTGTGTAATCCGGTGAATATGAATAACCTATTGTCGGAGAAGCGACATGCCTGATTGAATGAATAGAACCGATTTTGATTGGAAAAAGACCGTAAAGTTTTGTATTCATTCCAAGATTAAAAGATGAAAAAATTGTTCGGTGAGCAAAACCCTGTTGTTCCAATGGCTGAAATGACCCTGTCGTAGTATCAGCAAAAAACGTTCTATCAACCCAGTCAGATTTTAACTGTATGCTAGGATTTAATGATATGTACTTGAATATTTTTTGCGGAGCGGTAACAGACATACTATGAGTGACTGCTGATTTGGTTGTTGTCCGTACCGAATTATCCCAAATGTATTCAAATGAGGAATCCTCAATTGATTCATAGTAATTCTCTAGTCTATTATTCAGGTTAGCGGAGTAATTCCAGGATATATTATGGTACCATTTTTTATTAACGGCATTTGTCTTAAACAATTTACTCTGACCATGGCGAAACGACATTTTTGGCAGCGTATTTGTGGTGATAACAAGTTGTTTGCCTATAGTTGTAGGTGATTGGTAAAACACACTATTTGAATCTGCCTTATTGTCGACCATCAAGTCTCTTTTCGAAGATAGATTTACACTGATCGAATTATTCGATTTTTTCCAACGTTTACTATAGGTTGCATTGGAAATAGCTTGTTGGTTTAAGCGTCGCTCTACATCTAGTCCAGTTCGTTGATTATAATCACCGCTACTATAATATTTTGCGTTGACTCGGAATGTTTGGTTGTTGCGCATTACTTGATTATGATTCCAGCGGACCACATAGTCGCTTTTTACATTTTGACCCAATTCCAATAAATCTCGATCTTGTTTTGCTAGTGAGGACAAAAAATGCTGCTTGGTTTCTAAATGTATTCCGCCTGAAAAACCATAACGCTTACGGTAATTATTTGTTAACCGAAGCGTTAAACCCTGTCTGTCAGCCAGGCTGGTTGTTAGTTTTGAATCCCAAAATTCATTAGGAGCCCAATAATAACCAAAACCATCAAGAAACTGTCCTCGATAACTGCTCTCACCGTAACCAGGCATTATCCAGCCTGATTGTCGTCGACCAGCCTTATGTGGAAAGATTCCAAATGGTAAGCCGATAATAGGGATATTAGTTATATATAACACAATAGGTCGTGCGATCACCTTATCGTCATTGATCATTTTCATTTCATCACTAGCAAAATGAAAATGGGGCACCTCAAGGTCACAGGTTGTGTAAGTGCTATTATCAATATAAAAAGTTTCTTTATCTTGATTTCTTATATTGCTACCGGTATAAAAACCATCATCTGCGCTGGTTCTTCCTTTGGTTACACGCCCCTTCTTTGAAGTTAGATTGTATGTCATTTCATCACCAGTCATGGGATCACGACCTTGTTCTAAAATAGTTGGTTTTTGATAGATGAAATTTGAATCAAGATTACTCTGCGGTGTGGCATTTAACATGTTGGATTTCCAATCAACATTTATAAAACCCGCGTCTAAATCCATATTTGTGTAGTGGATCTTTGCGTTCCCATGTAGATCCGTTTGTTCTTGATCAACCATATAATCAATGATCTTGGATGAATAAATTATTTGTCCATCAATAGTAGCGGTTACAGAGTCCGGTGTGTATTCTCCTCGAGAACCGCCAGATACAACTATATGGTCTAGGTTGTTTCCATCAAAACTCATAATAATTGTATCTCCAGAAGCAATATTTTTCCCTTGGTATATAGAATCTTCGAAAACATGATATAGCGTTGTAGCCATGCCTTCTACTTGTAGGGAATCCATTTGTCCCGCATCAAAGAAACCTTGCAGACTACTACCCGTTAGGTCATCTATGAATTGTACTTCTGATCGGGTTGTAGCAGCAGTATCATTATTGCTGGTTGTTATTTCCCGCAATCCTTTTGTAAGAGTAGTTACATGCGCTTGAGCAGGTATATAGAGATGTTCCATGACATCATCTTTGTAACGTAAAATTATTTCACTTCCGGAAATTGTCTGATCTTTTTCATTAACGTGTGGGTCTAACTTTAGCCAAGTAGTTTGATCCTCGCGGTTATAGATAGCTAGACCACATGTTGCCTTTCGTTCATCTTCTAGAATCGTAACATCACCTTCTGCTGTATATGAAACTGCATCTTCGCCCGCGTGTTTAGCGTAATATATTGAATGAGAGGTAATGATCTGATTATTCTGCGAGAGTTCTGCGTTTCCCCGGGCAATTCCGCTGTCCAGATTGGAATAATACACAAGAGTATCTGCTAAGAGATCATAGTCATTATCCCAAGCACGTGCATTACCAAAGCCATGTAATATATCGTTTGGTGAATCATAATGCAAAGAATCGCAGGTTATCGATTGATTATCATTAACTACTTTTACATTACCAATCATCGATCCTTGCCCGGTTTTTTCAATATTTATTGCTTTGGTACAATTAATAGTCATTGGCCCTTTTTCAAAGACGACATTTCCTGTAAGGTATTGGACTGCTTGCCCATCAATTACAACATTTTCAAGGACATCAGCTCTTCTTAATCGCAGTCGATCCTCAGCAAATATTGCTAGTGGTATACTTAGTATCAATATGATGTAGTGCATTATTGTTTATATCGATCTGGCCAGTATTTTATTAATCTTTCACGAATGAAGTTCTCATAGCCCAAATTTGTAGGTTGATAAAATATTTCTTCCATATCCTTGGGGAAATATTTTGCTATTGTAAAATGATCCGGATGATTATGTGGATAATCATAGTCCTTACCATAATTCTCTTCCTTCATTAGTTGTGTTGGTGCATTACGTAAATGTAACGGCACACCTGGAGTTCCATCTTTTCTTACGCGCTCTTGTGCTTTATTAACTGCCAAATATGACGCATTTGATTTGGGAGCGCTGGCCAAATACGTGGTTACCTGAGAAAGAACGATCGCTCCTTCTGGCATACCAATCATATGAACGGCCTGAGATCCAGCCACAGCCAATGGTAAGGCTTGCGGATCTGCGTTGCCAACATCTTCCGCTGCAAGAATTACCAGTCTTCGGGCAATGAATTCTGGTTGTTCACCACCTTCCAGCATAACGGCCATCCAATAAATAGCTGCGTCGGGATCGCTTCCACGCACAGATTTTATAAAGGCACTGATCGTGTCATAATGGTAATCACCACTTTTATCATATAACTGAGTTTTAGTTTGTAATGCTTCTTCCAGTGCTTCATTTGTTATTAGTCCATTATTATCTATAAGCCCTAGCGCAATTTCAAACGTATTAAGCATTTTTCTTGCATCTCCACCAGCAGAATAAACTAGTTTTTTACGAACAGATTCATCCAGCCTAATATTGCTGTTTGATAGTAAAACATCTGTTTTAAAACTCTGTTCCAGTATTGTATCAAGAGCATCTTCATTTAACGGGTTAAGTTTCAGAGTGCGGCAGCGGGAGAGAAGAGGACTGATCACTTCAAAGGAAGGATTCTCTGTTGTAGCGCCAATTAAAGTAATAATACCTTCTTCCACAGCATGCAATAAAGCATCTTGCTGGGATTTACTGAAACGATGTATTTCGTCAATGAAAAGAATAGTGTTAATACCAATATCATAATTTGCTTTTCCCTGGTTTATTATGTTTCGGATATCTTTTACTCCACTTGATACAGCAGAGATTTCAGCCATTTTTGCATCAGTAGATTTGGCAATGATCCTAGCTAGCGTAGTTTTTCCGGATCCTGGCGGTCCCCAAAGTATCATGGAAAACGGTTTACCTTGTGACACCATATTAAAAATAATTTTATTTTTACCAGCAAGATGGTTTTGGCCAATGAATCCATTCAGGGTTATAGGCCGGACACGATCTGCCAGTGGCGGAAGATTTGTGTTGAACAATGATGTTGTTTTTCCCATTATTGGCAATTTATTCAGGCAAATGGATTTTAACAAAGTTTTCCCATGGACTCGAATTCATTGAATAAGGTTGATTGATATTCGATAAAATCCGATCTTTCTAATAGTAATAAAATGAGTAAAACAGGGTTAGGTCTATTAACAGTTTTTGTCCTTGCAATAATAGGATGTGAAAATAAGGAAATAATCATGGATAATGGATTAATCATCGAGGATATTATCATAGGAGTTGGTACAACAGCTGAAAAATATAGTATCGCAACTGTGCACTATACGGGAAAGCTAGAGAATGGGACTGTTTTTGATTCATCTAAAAAAATTGGTCGAGAATCATTACGGTTCACTTTGGGAGCTGGTCAGGTAATTGATGGTTGGGACCAAGGTGTAATAGGGATGAAAGTAGGCGGTCAACGGAAGTTAAAAATTCCTCCTGAGCTAGGTTATGGTTCTCAGGATTTGGGCGTGATTCCGCCCAATTCTACGCTCATTTTTGAAGTAGAATTATTGGAAGTAGAATAGAGCCACCGAGAGGACTTGAACCTCCGACCCGCTCATTACGAATGAGCTGCTCTACCAGCTGAGCTACGGTGGCAATGACACTTCGGTCAAAAATACAACTCTGTTCCATTCAATTCAAATCCCTAATGATTTTACCCGCCTTTTTGGTCCTTGGTAATATTTCGCTGTTCTGTAAGCGCCATATATTTCGCCTAGCCAGAAAATAAGTGTTATTCCTGTAAAAAAGTTTCCTTTCATGGATTGACCTTGTTGTAAAGAACCATAGGCAGCTGTTCCAGGTAGTAAGACCATCCATAGTCCCATTAAACCGTCAAGAAATCTACCCGCATACATTCGACCTGTTCCAGGCAGTATAGTAGATAAGCCTGCAGCTAATATGGGAGATTTATTTGAGAGATATCTCGTCTGACTAAATTCTAATGAATCCACTAAACGGTAATCAGGGTAGTGGAATTCACCATGCATTTCATAGTGATAGTTTAATGCGAATGGGTTACAACGCACGATACGATCTGCTGTTATAGCAGTACCAATAATGGGGCCATAATTTCTAATAGCTAAGGCACCATAATTGCTACAGCTTGGATAGAATTGACAAGCTAATAGTTCTGAATTATAAGATACGCGTTGCCAAGCAACAATGGGTAGAATAGCTGACTTCTCAAAAATATTAGCTTGCGGGGATACTAATACAGTATCTGCAGGATAATTTTGCTGCGCATACCCTAAACCAGTGATTAGGAAAATATGTATTAATATCTTTGGCATAATTGTTACATCATTCCTAATAACGGATCATTATAGGGTGACCAAATTAGATAAAATTAACTTGAATTATATCTTCAATACAGTCAATTTACATTTATCATGTTAGACAAATTTATTTGTTTATTTTTATCAATTTTTGTAACAGTTGTGTATAGTCAAGATCGTAGCTTATACATATTGCATTCAAATAACACTAATGGAGCATTGGAAAATTGTTATTGCCCGGACCATCCACTGGGTTCAATTGAAAAAAGAGCGTTATATGTGCAAGATTTTATCAAATCTCATCCCCGTACTTTAGTAGTGGATGCGGGTGACTTTTTTACAATGTCCAAAAAATTGCTTAAAGACAGTTTGGTTTGTGAAGCCTATGCGACAATTCCATATGATGCACTTCTTTTGGGAGACCAGGAATTGACCCGGAACACAGAATTTCTGAAAAATGTCCTACCAAAAACTGAAGCATCTATTGTGATCACAAATTTGGAAAGACCGTCTTTACACCGTGTACGTAAATATAAGATTGTCAAGCGCGGTGGATTAAATATAGGTATTCTTGGTATCGTAGGTGATAATTCAATGAAATATTATCCGCAGGCAATCCGTGATTCAATTAAGTTTGCGGATCCAATCACCGCTATCAATGATGTATTGGGTAAAATAAGTTCGCGAACCGATATCATAGTTTTGCTTACTCACCAAGGGCTTGATCAAGATCTGCGACTCGCACAAGAGCTTAAGGGGGTGGATGTTATAGTTGGGTCTCACAGCCAGACAGTGCCCGAAGAACCAATAGTTGTAAATAATATACTTATTAGCCAAGCCGGTAGAGAAGGTTATTACGTTGGTGTGATTGAATTAAAACTCAGTAAATATAAGAAGGTAGATGATCGATCAATTTCGACCGTGGCTATGACCCAAGAGATGCCTGACCATAGCAGAGTGATGGAATTAATCAAGTATTACGAAGACACATCTGGAATGATCAACCGTAAAAAACTAAAGGCTTTGCATGGAACAGATCATTGAATATTTCTCAGAAAATTCTGTGCACCTCGCGGCAGCTTTGGTTCTCGCATTTATTATCCTGTTTAGTTTTGTTAAAAAGCTGCTGAAGCTAGGCCTAGTGATTGCAGCGGTGTTTGTAATCTATATTGCGTTTTTGGTATTTAGTGGGAGAGAATTTGATCTTGAACCAATAAATGCTGCTGGAGAAAAAGCAGCTAAAATAATCAATGAAGGGAAAGAATCTTTAGATAAGACTATTAAGAAAAAAAAGAATCAGGCAATTGATAATTTATTAAAGGAACATTAGTTCGTTGCTTGCCGTAAGCGATTGGTAATTAGTTTTACAATTCCATGCATAATTTCCATATTACTACCCATTAGCTCGTAGAACCCATCCTGAGTTATTTTTAAAAGTGTAGTATCAGCATTTACAGTTACATCGGCTGATCGCGGCTCTTGATCTAATAGTGCCATTTCGCCTACACACGCACCTTTTTCTAGTTCTACAATTGTACGTTCACCTTTATGAACACGCACTTTTCCATTAGCTACAATATACATGGAATCACCATAATCACCTTCTTCAAATAGTAAACTATCTGTTTCAAATTGTTCTTCATCAGCGATTTGGGCAACTCTAATCAATTCCTCGCTAGGAATAGTTTCAAAAAGATCAATACTTTTAAGAATTAAAGCTTTTTCTAGTGTAGAATACATGGATAACTGCTTTGAATCTAGTAAATATTGATTTATTGGCAATGTTTTCAAAGAATCGGAATGTTTTTGTAAATGCCGTGTGATTATTTCTTTAATAACGAAGCTTTCAGGCAGGGTTTCCCAGTTAATATTATTTAGAATTTTCTGATTATTTGACCGTAATGCGTAATCCAAGGTTAGGGCTACTTTTAATTCTTGGCTTGACGTTATGTAATATCCAAGGAATTGATTTAAGTCTGTCATGAGTTTATCAAAACGTTTTCTAGCAACAAGGCATTTTTCTTCGATTGATATGGAATCAATTAAGGAGTTAACGATTTCCCGTTCGTATTTTGAAAAGATATTTTCAAAAAACTCTATCACATACGACAATTTATCAGATTCATTGTTTTGAACATATTGTATATAGGTTTCAATTTGTGTTTCAGGTTTATCCATAATACCAAGTTTCATGATTACAGGGATTAATTTTCTGACCTCATTTTGTAGAAAATATCGAAGTAGTTGATTATCATTAGAATCCTCTATTTGGGATAAGGCAATTATTATTTCATAAACATATCTTGCAGTATTAATTAATTCATCTTTGGTGATAATAATGTCTTTCTCTTTTAAGGGTGTTTCTCTAGCAATGTGTATTAATGCATCAACTGCTTCTGTTTGAATTGATGGAGTTTTCGGATTGACTTTTGATAATATGATTCCAATAGACTGTTCAGTTGGATAGTTTTTTAATGTGCGTATAATACCTATCACAAGTGATTTTCGTGCAGTGCTATCCTGCGCATATTTAATTAGGATATTAATAACATCCTGTTCGTTATAAGCTGTTAATGCTGTACGCGCAGGAATTGCTGACCGGGAATCAGCAAGGCTATATATTATTTCTGGTAAAAATTTTGGTGCTCGTCGAGTTTCTGCCACAAATAAAGCAGCGTTACGAATCACGAATGATGAATCATTCAAATAATGTATTAGTGTATCATCTGATAGGATTTCGTTGTCAAAACTTAATTGATTGATTGCAAGTGAGATTAATTTTTCATCTGTTGATTGAAGCGCATCGATTAATAATTTTTTTGCAACCTTTGATGAATCGGGATCTATAATATTCAATGCCGCAGCTGCAATAATCTGCTTTTCTATTTCAGAATCTTGCAAGTGTTTATTTATAGCTGACTCTGCATTGTTTAATCCCCTCTTTCCTGCTATTGCAATAGCATCAATATCTAGCTCTTTGTCAGTCTCAATTAAATCTATTATCTGCTGGTCATCGATAATATTTTTGTCGTTAACAGATATATTAAGGATCTCTTTTTTTACTGTGACATTCCCCTCATTTAATAACCTGTTCAATGACCGCTTCCAGGGTGAGAGTGGTATGTCCTTTATGATATCTAGCGCAAAAATCTGTTGACTATCATCGGCATTATTTAAGGCTGTTTCAATGGTTTTCACCATTGTTTGATCCTGAATGTCCAAGGTGAGCTCTTCAAAATTTAATTGTCGTTTTTCAATGGCGGATTGTAATGCGTCGACATAAAGTCTTTTCAATGGAAATGATTTAATTATCCAGAGAATAATAATTAGTACGATCGGTAAACTCAGATAATGAATTGGGATATTAAAAATGGTGACAGCAATAAATATCAATACTCCAGTTATACCCTGTAAGCCAGCACGGATGGAACCTTCTATAATTGGCTTTAATTTGGTTTTTATGGCCCTTTTAACCGGAATCCAGAATAATTGAATTGAAGCATTGTGAAATGTGAATTTGAAAACCTGATCAGAAAGTTTGGATAGGAAAACTGTAGCAAGTATTGGGCTGAGGAGAAATCCAACAGATCCAATCATAATCGATATAGGTAATATCAATATAGCTATAAGAATACCAAATCTTGACAAAACCCTACTTGTGATATATAAATCGATGATTATTCTAACAATACCGGTAATAGCATAGTACTTACCAAAAAAACTGACGAGGTCATCTTGGTTAGGGAATACAGCTACAGCTGTCATTTTAAATTGATAATCAATAATAACTGAAGCAATCGCTGCTAAACCAATTATCACTGCAAGTGACTTCAAATATGGTGAAAACAGCTTATCTGATTGTTGTTTTTCATCCTTTTTTGTGGATTGAATTTTTAGTTCATTTATGTTTCGGTAGGGGCGGATTAAGTTTGCCATTAGAATAACAACGCCCAGAAACCCTATTGTTACAAACAATAGATTTTCTGAACCGAAAAGGGACACAAAATAGTTAATACTGGAACCTATAATTATGGAACCAAGCGCACCGCCGGCTCCTAGTAAACTGAACAATCGTTTTGCCTGACGTGGATTAAATACATCGGCTGCTAGTATCCAGAATTGTGTTATAATAATTAAGATTATAACTTCGATCCATACGTACAGAAAGTATATAACCCATCCTTTAAGATTATTTTGTATAAATACCAGAGATAGAGCAAAGACTAGGCAGGATACAGTGGTTGTATGTATTAAATCTCTGTTTTTTGACAAACGGTTATAGATGTCAATAGTTAGTGTAAGTACAATAGCCACCGCCAAAAACATGAGGGGTAAGTAATCCCGGTCAACCATGTTAAGAAAATATGCATCTCGTGCAGCGCTTCCTGTGATACCGAGTGCTACAAATGCGAAAAAATAAATGAATAGAATGAGAGTTGGTAACCCTTCGCCAGATTTTATATTAAATAATTTTTTCAGCAATGGAAAATTGGTTTATTTAATAAGGAATTATAATAGATCGCTTGCTAGTTCTGCAAGAGCAGATCGTTCACCTTTTTTCAAGGTGATATGAGCGTACATTGATTGTCCAACCATGCGGTTAATCAAAAAACTCAATCCATTTGACAATGTATCGAGGTAAGGATGATCTATTTGGTGAATATCGCCTGTAAAAACAATTTTGGTACCTTCTCCTGCACGAGTGATTATAGTTTTTACTTCATGGGGTGTGAGATTTTGTGCCTCATCAATAATGAAAAACACTTTTTGAAAACTACGTCCTCTTATATAGGCTAATGGAGTAATAACTAATTTTTCTTTTTCCAGCATCTTTGTTAACATGCGGGTTCGCCTATCTTTTTCTGAAAATTGGTGTCGAATTACTGAAAGATTATCAAATAATGGCTGCATATATGGATCAAGTTTTGATTTTATATCACCTGGCAAGTATCCAATATCACGGTCGCTCAAGGGGACTATGGGCCTAGCTAGATAAATCTGTCTGTATTCTTTTCTTATTTCTAATGCAGCTGCAAGAGCCAATAGTGTTTTTCCAGTACCTGCCTTACCCGAAAGTGTGATCAATTGTAAATTCGGGTTAATTAATGCGTTTACTGCAAAGGACTGTTCCGCATTTCTTGGCATTATCCCAAATACTTGCTGCTTGCTGACACGCAATAGTTGTTTTTCTTTGCTTTCATAAGTAGCCAGCGCTGATTTGTGGTTATTTCTTAAAATGAAATTCTCATTTGGATTGACATCATTGATATCAATAGTTTCATCCAACGCGACACCATTGTTTGAATTATACAAGGAGTCTATGAATTCTGTTTCCATACCTTCTATCATTCTTACTCCAGTGTAAATTTTTTCTACACTTTCAACTTTATCTGTGGTGTAATCTTGTGCAGGTATGCCAAGGGATTTTGCCTTCATTCGCAGATTGGTGTCTTTTGATACAATAATCAATTCTGTACTTTTTTTATTATCTTCTTTTAACCACATCGCGACATTTAGAATGCGGTGATCAGGCGTATCTTCAGTGGACAGGAACCCTAGATCAGGATGCCAATCTTTACCAACTATTACACGGATTTTCCCCTTGTTTTTGCCAATTGATACGCCATCTTCAAATAATTGATCTCCAGTTAATTCGTCTAGGATTCTGAGGAAATCGCGGGCATTGAAATGAATTTGTTCGTTACCGCGCTTGAAATTATCTAACTCTTCCAGCACTGTAATTGGTATGGCAATATCATTTTCTTCGAAATGAGTTATACAGCTGGAATCGTGCAGAATTACATTAGTATCCAAGACAAATAGTTTAGCGAGGTTTTTCTTGGGCATTATTATGTCAATCGTACAGGTAAAAACAAACGAATGGATAAATTATCATGATTAATAATATAGTAATTTACTTGAACTTGATTGAACGCTCACACTATAAACAGACAATAAATCATAGGTTTTAAGAATAGAATATATACATTAATTAAATGAAATAGAGTGTAAAGGCATTGGCGGTAACGTTGCCAATTGCTACATTTAGCATTATGGATGATCTTAAGCATTTATTAATGCATGAACAGTTTGATCAAATCAATAAAATGATTGAAAACTTGATTTCGCAAAAGGTTATGTATGTTTAAAGAAGATCTACTAAAAAACAAAGTTATCCTTGTGACTGGCGGAGGTACAGGCCTTGGTAAATCTATGGCAACCCGCTTTGGTGAACTAGGCGCTAATTTGATTATAGGTAGTAGAAGAGCTGATGTTATCGCAAAAGCAGCGCAGGAATTAGAGCAAACTGGCGTTGAAGTATTGGGCGTAAAATGCGATGTTCGCCAAATGGATCAAGTAAATGAGATGGTTAGCGCTGCCCTAGAAAAATTTGGGCGAATTGATATATTATTAAATAATGCTGCTGGCAATTTTATATCTCCAACGGAAATGCTGTCAGCGGGGGGATTCAAGGCAGTTGTAGATATTGTACTTGTCGGCACATTTAATTGCACGCTTGCAGTTGGTAAAGAAATGATTAAACAAAAAAATGGAAATATATTAAATATAGTTACTACCTATGCTTGGACGGGGTCCGGTTATGTTATTCCCTCTGCATCTGCAAAAGCAGGAGTGCTGGCAATGACACGTTCCTTGGCTGTAGAGTGGGCAAAATACAATATCCGCTCAAATGCTATTGCTCCTGGGCCATTTCCAACTGAAGGAGCATGGAAACGATTAGTACCACCAGGTTTAAATATTGAAAAAAAAATGAAAAAACGGGTGCCATTGAAACGATTTGGCGAGCACATAGAATTAGCAAACCTTGCTTCCTATTTAATTAGTGATCAGGCCGGCTACATAAATGGTGAAGTGGTTACCATTGATGGCGGCGAATGGTTAAAAGGTGCCGGACAATTCAATGAGCTTGATAAATTACCAAAAGCGCTTTGGAAAACGATGCAAAAGCTACGTAAGCGTTCTAAAAAATAGTTATTAAATATTGGGTGATAATATTACCCAATATTTTGTATAACAGTATTGTATATGGAATTGCAAAACCAAAAAATAGAAATGGCGTAGTTCGTACTTGACCGAGGTAAGGATTCTTTTTTTGAGCGGATTGTATAATATGTTTGAACCCTGCAATTGATAATTGGGCCAGATAACTGGCAATAATGAAAATTAATAGTATAATAATATGGTCAAGCCAAGTAAGGGAGTTTAGCCATTGTCCAAATTCCATCAATCTTTCCCTAATAAAGCAGCACCAAAAACACCAGCAGAATCACCTAATTTATTCGGTAGTATTGGCGTGTCTTTCTTTAAGCTGAATATGTTTTCTTTTACAGCGGTAATGCCTTCATCGTAAAGAAAAGATATATTTGATACACCGCCTCCTAGAATTACTGCATCAGGATCAATAATATTTATCACATTGGAAAGAGCCATACCAAAGTTAGCTAAATACTCTTTTTTCCATTTTAAATATTTCGCATTTTGGTTATGCTCAAATGATTTAATTATTTCTCCTAGAGAAAGTGGTTTACCACCCAGTTCGACCCAATATTTTTCCAATGATGGACCACTTAAATAAGTTTCCACACAACCCATTTTCCCGCAATAACACATTTTGCCATTGGGGTGTAGTATTTGATGCCCCCATTCTCCAGCAATGAATAACCGACCATGGTGTATACGGCGGTTTAATATTATTCCACCACCAACCCCAGTTCCAATTATTACACCAAATACAACCGCATAGTTTTTTCCAGCGCCAAGAATTGCCTCTGCCATGGCGAAACAGTTTGCATCATTATCAATCGCTATAGGGCAATTCAATGCATTTTCAAGATCGGATTTTATTGGTTTCCCTATTAAGCAAACAGTATTACTATTTTTTAAGACACCTGTTTCCATATCCAAAGAACCGGGAGTACAAATACCAATACTGCATTCTTGCTTTGATTTAGTTTTAACTTTTTTTGTTAAATTGATTATTCGTTCAATGATAGCTTCGTATCCATCCTGTTGGTTTGTAGGTATCCGCGTGCGCTCTATCACTTTATTTGCCGAAGATAATAAAATGGCTTCAATTTTTGTTCCGCCAAGATCAATACCAATTCGGTTCATTTCATTTCTCGTTTATGGATTTTATTAAATCCCTAAATTCGGAAAGGATCATTGAAGTTGCGCCCCAGACTTCATAGTTGTTAAGCTTGAAATATGGGACCTCTACATCATATCCGCGTATATTCCTTTGTTCGATGGTTCGATTAGCTTCATTAAGAAGATCTGAAATATTAACTGAAAATATTGCTTCAACTTCTAACGGGTCTGGCGTGGGCTCTAGCTTATTCAAAGAGTATCCAATGAATGGGTTTATCATAAATCCTGTAACTGGAACAAATAGAGGGGTCATTGAACCGATAATTGATATGGAAGTTTTATTTATACCAATTTCTTCCTGTGTTTCCCTCAAGGCTGTATGTGTTAATTTCTCATTTTCTTCTTGTGTTCCTCCAGGTAGCGATATTTGGCCTTTATGATGTTCCAGTTCATTAGATCGTTTGGTTAAGAAAAAATGTATTTCATTATCTTCTAGGTATAATAAGATGAGTACAGCTGCTGGCGTAGAATTATTTTTCGAAAAAGGTAATTCAAAGGACTTATCATAATTCACCTGCATTTTTCGGTGTGACCTTTCTCCAGGGATGTCATTACCGACAACGATTTTTAGTTGTGCAATAAAATGTAGAAAATCCATTAATAAAAGTTATCGCTTTTTATTTTTTTATACCGCATGTTTGGAAATTAATGAAAGCATTGGAACATATCGTTTGGGATTGGAACGGCACACTGCTTGATGATCGTTGGCTAACAATTGCCGTTATGAATCGTGTATTAGCTAGACGCAATATGGATGAATTAACAGAAGATAGGTATTTACAGCTTTTTACTTTTCCAGTAATAGATTATTATAGACGATTAGGATTTGATTTCGAAAAAACCTCATTCTCTGAATTAGGGACAGAGTTTATCAACGAATACAATACCCGAGCTTTTGAACCACAGTTACATGATGGTATAATTGATTTGATGGATGAACTAAATAAAATTGGCGTGTCCCATTCAATTTTATCAGCTAGTAGCCAAAAAATATTAAATACATTGGCTACTCACCATAATATTGATCATTATTTCAAAGCTGTTTTGGGTCAGGACAATCATTATGCATACGGAAAAATAGAGACAGGGAAAATGCTGATAAATAAATTAGGTATTGCTCCAAAAAATATATTGTTTGTTGGGGATACAGAGCATGATCTTGATGTTGCAAATGCAATTGGTACCCACTGCGCATTATTATCCTGGGGACATACGAGCACCGAGCGGTTGGATAAAAAAGAAGTAAATGTTTTTAATGCTATAGCAGATCTTAAATCTTGGATTAATTCCTGTTTTATTTTACCAGCCGACTGAATGTCTTGTACCCATTCCAGGTCCTAGGTAGACAGCATTTAACAAGACCCTCTCGCTGGCTCTAAAATAGCCCCTGAAATGGGGCTCAGTCGCAAAAATAATTATTTGTCCTTTTCCAAAAGACTCCTGTGTCACCCAGGCGGATTCTGCAATGCGAGATTTTGCTTCTGGCCATAACAAACCTCCCAAACGTAGTTTTGATTCCTCAGCTAGCCTTCCAGCAATTTTTACTGGTTTTTTTGCCATAAATACATTGCCGGTATTATAAAGTACCGGTACGTAATCTCCACATCCGAATGAAAGCCAATGTTCAGGATCCATATTTACTTTTAGAATCGTCCCTTGTGGACGAAATTTTATTCCAATCTTATCCATTTCTTTTATGTTATCCGGCACTTCATTATTTTGTTCTTTGGCTGGAATTTTCTCTGAAGATCCGCCTTCCCATAGTGCTACGCTGTCTATAGAAACATTTTCTGCTTCTTTAACCAAGGCTAGGTCTCGATCGTAGGAATCCAATTTATTTAATATTTGGCGGCGCAGTCTTACGGAGCTAATACTAACAGATGAATCAGCTAGAAATGCCGCATTATTACTGTAGCTGATTAATGTTCCACCATCTTTTATCCAATCTTTTAATTTATTAATTCCACTGTCATCTAGTATGCGTTTCAGGTTATGGCCGCTGGGAAGAATAAGAACATTATATTTACTGAGGTCTTGCCAACCAAGGCCCATGACATTAACAAGTGATGTACGACTTTTCATTCTGGAATCCAGTAAATGCCATGTGGCGCCAAAGCTATAAGTACTAATGGATTGTCCCGCTGCAATTGCTATCCGTGGATTAATTAGCATTGTAAAATCGCTACTACCCAAATCCGGTCCGCTGGATACTAACGCTGTATTAACAGCAAAGATATCCAATCCATAATCAAAGGCCAGTTTTTTCAATAACCCCTTGTTGAGTTCTTGATTAGCGTTATTACGGATAACGATACTACCTCTCGGAAAGAATTCGCCAGCTAAATTAAACGTTTCTTCTGCACACCATATTTTTACATCATTTTCTAATAATCGGGCAAGAATATGATAAAATTGATCATCATTACTCTTGATTGCCCACCCATATTTTGGATTTTTACCAATTAGTTTTCCCTCTTTCCTGTTGGATTTATAGGGTATCATTGGAATTTTTGGCATTGCTACAGTGTAATAGCTCTCGGTTCCATAAGCATGTGAAAGAGACCAGGCTGTGACATCATAAAGCGTTGACCCTTGGTCTTTCATGATCTTCTGACGTTCCTTCTCAATACTTTTTGTATCTAAACGGATATCAAATGATAGGATGTTATTTATTAATAGATTCAACGGCTGGTTCATCGGAACGATCAATGATCCCGCAGGTATATTTTGCCGTGTAACCTGGTTGCCTGTGCTAGTGGTAGCTTTTGGTAATTTAAAATCTTTTTTGTTTTTATAAATTTCAATGGTTTGCCGGTTTAATGTTTCCGCAAGAGCATCCAAACGACTGGTATTTGATTGAGATGCGAACACGAATGCTTTCCCAGTATTTTTTGCCGAAACAGCTTTTTTGCGACTATCAAAAAAATCCTGCAGTAATTCTTCTCTGTGATTTGCGATAGTCGTTAAGTTTGCCATGGAGCTAATAAACTGATGGTGAACAGTTTCTCTATATGTGGTTATCGTGCCGTCTTCTTTTTTTACAATGGATCCATCTGCACCAGATTGCTCATATAAAATACCGACTAATCCAATGTAAATACCCCACGAACTGCCATACCCTGGGTAAAATTCTTCATTCCAGTCTCTGGTATAATAACTCCAACCATATTCATCAAAAGCTGCTGCTTGGTCTTTAGCAATATTGTCCCACCACTTATATATGGCTTTGGGAAGTAAGGGGTTAAATGGTGCTCTTGGTGGATTAAACAAATACGTGTCCATAGCGCCCATTTCATGAGAGTCCACTAAGAATTGTGGTTTCCATTCTAAAATTGCAGAAACTTTTCCCCTTGTTTCTGGATGGACGGTAGCAAACCAATCGCGATTGAGATCAAATAAATAATGATTACCACGACCGTACGGCCAGAATCCAGAATGATCCAAGCTACTGGCGTCGGAATTAACTACTGCACCACGCCATTGTTTCAGTTGCTGGAGATAGCGTTCACGGCCATCAGGATTTTCCATTGGATCGATGCTTACAACCAATTCTTGGAGAATTTTTTTGGTAGTGGGATCCGACCCTGCTGCTAGTTGATAGGCCAATTGTACTGCAGCATCAGTGCTGGATATCTCATCCCCATGAATACCATAAGCCATCCAAGCAATAGCTGGGGTGTTAACAATGATCTTTTTAGCAGCAGTAACATTTTTTATTAATCTTGGATCTGCTAAAGTAGATATGGAATTTTTAATGGATTGCAAGTTAACCATATTCTTTTTGCTTGAGATCATGAGATAGACAAGCGGTTTCCCTTCATATGTTTTTCCATATTCAGTTAGGTTAACATTGTCCAATAGTTCATCTAAATAATTATAGTAATCTAAGACTTCATCGTGGTGTACAGGTCTTGAGCCGAGCTTAAATCCTAAATATTCATCTGGTGGTTGAATATTTAAGCGGTAAGTATTTGCTGCGTAAAATGGGATTACATAATTACCCAAACCGGGTTCAGAATCTGTCCGCATTGATTGCGCTATACAGATAGAAAAAATAACCAGATAAATCAGTAAAATTTTCCTAAGGATATAGAACATAACAACCTCCTCAAATACGATTAGGAAATTGTAATACTAATATAAATATTAAAAGGAAATTGTTATTCCAATTGTTAAATCTAGGTCAGCATGTTTTACATCAGCAGGGGGTTTTGAATTATAATCATATACTCCAGTGCAAGTAAATGCAAGCCATTTAACACTTGTTTGGAATGAAGTGCTAAACTCTGATTTTATTAGGTAATTATCATAATCCAGGGTTGATGGTTGATAGAAAATCATCCAAATAATATCATTACCATTCGCAAATGACCGTTTATATTTTGGTCTTAGAGAGATTCGATTTAATAATTCGGCAGTTTCACCAGTATAAGTTTGATTTTCTATTAATAATGCAGCACTAAAAGATACATAATTATTAAATCTGTATTTTGCTCCGATACCTAAATTAATTCTACTATCAACGCCGGCGAGAGAGTCGTATTCCCATCCTGTAAAAATAAATGGTGAAAA
>Ga0315334_10000904_pt1 | contig 18201 bp, 29 predicted proteins | sample M150034915metaG_FD_205555 | JGI IMG/M metagenome (GOLD analysis project Ga0315334, IMG submission 205555) | Ammonia-oxidizing marine archaeal communities from Monterey Bay, California, United States - M1 500m 34915 | ecosystem: Environmental > Aquatic > Marine > Intertidal zone | place: USA... | reverse complement strand
TTCGCAATCATTTGAAATTCTTAATATCGGTGGTGGTGCAAAAAGAACATCGATGATGGGGTTGATTCAGCTTATTGAGAAAAATGTCGGGCGTAAAGCCGAGATCGACTTTTTACCGGTAAGCCCGGGAGATATGTTACACACATCTGCGGATATTTCAAAAGCAAAAGCACTGCTAGACTGGACACCTTCAACAACAGTTGAGAAAGGTATTGAACAAACCGTCCAGTGGCATATGAACAACCGAAAATGGTTGAATAAAATCGACCTTTAATGAAAGTTGGTCGTTTTACATCAACCCGCCCATGGCAAAGTTATGCATTCAGCAATCCCCCAAAAAACTGGAAGTATGTAAGAGCGCTAGACGTTCCGTGGGCATCACTTAAAGTTAGATCACCTTTTCTAAGACATACCAAATACCATTGTTCATTCGGAGTAGATCTGTTGCACACGTATAACAGCATTGTGCCATACGGACCAGACTGGATCATTGAAGTAGAAGACGGACTCCCCCGTTATGGTGGGAGCATGACACAAAAGCAGCTTGATTTTGCTGTGAAGCACTTGAGTCATAAACGGTGTAAAACCATTTCGTTCACTTCGGAAATGGCCTACCGGAAGAACATTGACTTTATGAGTAAATACGGTTTGGAACATAAAAAAAGAATCATCTACCGTCCGGTACACCTTCCTGAACACACAGACAATAGAAAGAACACTGATCTCTTCAATGTTATCTTCATTGGCAATTCGTTCTATAGAAAAGGAGGATATCAGCTACTCAAAGCATTTGAACGATCAACTCACAAAGATTGGAGGTTGCATATTGTATCTAATTTCTTCGAGGATTGGGGCCCCAAACCTTCGGAATCACAACTGAAAGAAGTCAATAAGATCAAGAATACGGACGGTCGTATCACGTTTAGCCAACAGATGAGTCATAAGGAGATCTTTAATGCTATTTCGGATTCGGATGTATTGGTAGGAGTAACGTATGCCGACCCGTGGTACAACTCAGTTATGGAAGCTGCCGCCTGTGGTGTGCCTGTGATCGCTTCCAACATATCATCGATACCGGAAATGGTCATTGATGGAGAAACCGGCACATTATTATCCGTTGGTGATTTCAATGATGCAACCGTAATTGATCGTATTTATGATTCGCTTTGCAGATATTACGCAGATACTGAGTTGCGCATAACCCATGGTCTGAATGCACGTAAACATGCCGAGAAAAAATTCAGTATTGAAGCTAGAAACAAGGCACTAACAGCCATATTTGATTAAAAGTCTTCAACAAGAACACCCATTTTACCATTTTGAGCATCTTGTATTGCCTTCATAATTTCCGTTTGGGAATTCATTACAAAGGGGCCATAAGTTTCAATCGGTTCATCAATTGGTGCTCCCGACACGAAAAGTCCCGTTGAATTTTGGAATGCCTTCAACTCAAAGACATCGCCTTCATTTTCAAAAACGATCATATTTTTTTCTTCAATCGTTTCATCGTTGACGGAAATATTCCCGCTCAACAGGTACAAGAAAGCTACATGACCTTTCTGTATTTCAATTTGAGACACTCCTTCCTTCTGCATTGTTAACATCATGGCATTTACTTCGGTGTTGCTTGTTACCGGTCCAGTAGTGCCAAATTGCTCCCCCGCAACAATTGCAAATTCGATCCTTTTGTCGGATGAAGTCACAATAGGAATTTCATTTTTGCTAACCCCTTGATAAGTTGGTTCATTCATTTTAAAAGCTGCTGGCGTATTTACCCATAACTGTATAAACTCTTGTTCCTGTTCCGATCCGATCAGCTCTTCAGGCGGTCTTTCACTATGTATAATGCCCTTTCCCGAATTGATCCATTGAACTCCGCCTTCGTAAACAACACTGTTATTCCCAAGGGAGTCACGATGGTGAACTCCTCCCTTAAAGACAAAACTAACTGGTGAAAAGCCTCTATGGGGATGGGGGCCTACTCCACTTTGATCAGCTCGGGTAGCGTCTTTATAGCTTACTACAGCATGGTGTAACAGTAAAAAAGGGTTAAGGTCTCTGAGTTCTCGGGTCGGCAGGGGCTGGCGGACAAGAAAACCACCCATATTCACCTTATTGGCAGGAGAAATGTGTTTTATCCTTCTTTTTGTCAGCATTGTTTTACTACTTAAGCAGGAGTACGATTACTATGGAATGTTCCCGGTTGCTGTACTACTGTATTAAAGGTACAGAAAATTTTTGCCCGGATAATATGCCATAGATCCTAGCTGGGCCTCAATTCTGAGCAATTGGTTGTATTTGGCAACCCTGTCTGATCTTGACGCCGATCCAGTTTTGATCTGTCCACAGTTCAAGGCCACCGCAAGATCGGCTATTGTGTGATCTTCCGTTTCTCCTGAACGATGACTCATCACGGAATTGTAAGTGAACTTCGTGGCCATGTTCACCGCATCGATGGTTTCGGTAAGCGTACCTATTTGATTTACCTTGATCAAGATCGAATTTGCAGCACCTGTTTTGATTCCCTCTGCAAGCCGTTCAGTATTGGTTACGAACAGATCATCACCAACAAGTTGACATTCGGTTCCAATTGCACTTGTCAATTCTCTCCAACCATCCCAATCGTCCTCATCCAAGCCATCTTCTATAGAAACTATCGGATACTTTTTCTGCCAATCCTTCCAAAAAGAAACCATTTCCGAAGAAGTCATTTCGTCTCCCGTTGATTCAAACCTGTATTTTCCATCTGAATAAAATTCAGAAGCTGCGGCGTCAAGAGCAATATGAATATCATCTCCAGGTTTATATCCGGCTTTTTCAATTGCCTGAATAACAACTTCAATGGCTTGTTCATTTGACCCTAGGTTTGGTGCAAAACCTCCTTCATCACCTACATTGGTGCTCATTCCCTTGTCTTTCAGCACCATTTTAAGGTGGTGAAAAACCTCGGTTCCCATTCTTAGTGCTTCACTGAAGCTCTCTGCCCCGAAAGGCATGATCATGAATTCCTGAATGTCTATTTTATTGTCTGCATGTGATCCCCCATTTAAAATGTTCATCATGGGAACAGGTAGCGTTAAGGCATTGACGCCCCCAATATATCTATACAATGGTTGATTTAATTCCGCTGCTGCTGCTTTAGCAACGGCAAGAGAAACACCTAATATAGCATTGGCTCCCAAATTGGACTTATTCTTTGTATTGTCCATACCGATCATTAGCCTATCGATCATATTCTGGTCGAATACATAAAGTCCTTTCAGCTCATCATTGATTATGGAATTAACATTATCAACAGCCCTCATGACACCTTTCCCCAGATAAACGCCCTTATCGTTGTCTCTTAGCTCCACTGCTTCATGTACCCCGGTTGATGCGCCCGATGGGACAGCTGCTCTTCCGAATCCACCTTGATCCGTGTAAACATCTACTTCTATTGTCGGATTTCCTCTGGAATCCAGAATTTGTCTGGCCTCAATTTCGGCTATTTGCCCCATGATAAATAGTTTATTGTACCGTTTGTACTTGTTTTTCTTTAATAATATTCTCGATAAACTGGTCGAAGAGGTATTTGGAATCATTAGGCCCCGGTGATGCTTCCGGATGATACTGCACCGAAAATGCCGGGTTGTTTTTCAATCTGATACCCGCCAAGGTGCCATCATTCAGATGAACATGCGTCACTTCAATATTTGAATGTGCCTGTGCCTCTTCAATATCAACTACAAATCCATGGTTCTGCGAGGTTACTTCACATTTCCCCGTAACCAGGTTTTTCACGGGATGATTGATCCCTCTATGTCCATTGTGCATCTTTGTTGTTGAGATTCCCTGGCTCATAGCAAGTAGCTGATGGCCAAGACAAATTCCGAACAATGGAACTTTAAACCCTATTAATTCCTTAATCATGTTGACAACCTCAGGCATTACAGACGGGTCTCCAGGACCATTCGATAACATAATGCCATGAGGATCCCATGCTATGAGCTCTGACGCTGACGAATTCCACGGAAATACTTTAACATGACAATCCCTTTCAACCAATGACCTGATGATGTTCTTCTTAACCCCAACATCCAGTAAAGCTACACGATGATCATTTTGAGTGCCTTCTTCATAGCTTTCTGAACAAGATACCTTGGAAGCCAGCTCCAAACCCGCCATTGATGGAACTTTATTCAATTGTTGCATTAGCCGTTCCACATCTGATTCTTCAGATGAGATAATCGCATTCATAGCGCCTTTGCTTCTTATGTGCCTGACCAGCTTTCGCGTATCTATTTCACAAATCCCAACAAGCTTGTCTCTTTCAAAATATTTCTGAAGGGTTCCGGTATCTCCGTATCTGGAAGCAACTTCTGAAAATTTCTTACAAACCATTCCTGCAATCTTGACTGAATCCGATTCAATCTCATGCTCTTGCACCCCATAGTTGCCAATATGTGATGTAGTCATGACGATAATTTGCTGATAGTAAGACGGGTCTGTGAATATTTCCTGATATCCAGTCATTCCGGTATTAAATGCAATCTCACCGGTTGTAGTGCCTAGAGCACCAGCAGAATAACCATGAAATACTGAGCCATCCTCTAAAAGCAATATTGCAGGAGATCTCTCTTTCTTACTCATAGTGCAAAGATATATTTTGTCTTTTTCCGAGACCTTAAAAGTTGATAAATTTCTTCACCTATATGTTAACATATTCTAAAATTGAACAAAAAAAGGGAAGCCTTTCGACCTCCCTTCAAATATAATATCAACAGTCACTTACTCTTCCTCTGATTTTGTTTCTTCGGATAGATTCGTGTCTTCCTCTATTTTTTCTGCTTCTTCCGTGGTTTCTTCAGCTACTGCCTCAGCTACCTCTTCTGTTGCTTCTTCCGTGGTCTCTTCAGCTACTGCCTCTGCTACCTCTTCTGTTGCTTCTTCCGTAGTCTCTTCAGCTACTGCCTCTGCTACCTCTTCTGTTGCTTCTTCCGTGGTCTCTTCAGCTACTGCCTCTGCTACCTCTTCTGTTGCTTCTTCCGTGGTCTCTTCAGCTACTGCCTCTGCTACCTCTTCTGTTGCTTCTTCCGTGGTCTCTTCAGCTACTGCCTCTGCTACCTCTTCTGTTGCTTCTTCCGTAGTCTCTTCAGCTACTGCGTCAGCCACAACAGCCTCAGCAATCTGCCCATCCCCATCGGAACTTTTGCCTCCGCCTCTTCTACTTCTTCTAGATTTCTTGGCTGCCGGTTTTGCATCCGTAAGCATTAGCTCATTAAAATCAACCAACTCGATATAACACATTTCTGCGTTATCACCAAGACGATTTCCAACCTTAATGATCCTTGTATAACCACCATTTCTGTCTCTGACCTTCGGAGCAACTTCTCTGAACAGCTCAGATACAGCATTCTTATTATGCAGTCTACTGAAAACTGTTCTTCTTGAGTGCATCACGTCAGTTTTGGACTTAGTGATCAGAGGCTCCACAAATGTCCTAAGTGCTTTCGCCTTTGCAACAGTTGTTTTGATTCTTTTATGTTCTATTAAGGAGCACGCCATGTTTCTCAACATTGCCTCTCTGTGCGCTTTTTTCCTCCCTAAATGATTGAACTTTTTCCCGTGTCTCATCGCGGTAAAAATTTTTTAATTCGCAAAGCGAAATACTAGTCTTTATCTAATTTATACTTTGAAACATTCATTCCGAATGACAGCCCTTTGGATTCTATTAGGTCTTCAAGCTCTGTCAATGATTTCTTTCCGAAATTTCTAAATTTCAATAGGTCATTCTTATTGTAAGAAACCAGATCGCCCAATGTTTCAACATCTGCTGCCTTCAAACAATTAAGTGCTCTTACGGACAAGTCCATATCTACTAACTTTGTTTTTAACAACTGACGCATGTGCAATGAAGTTTCATCAAACTCCTCAGATTCTGCCTTTTCCTCGTCATCCAATGTAATTCTCTCATCAGAGAACAACATAAAGTGATGAATTAAGATCTTTGCAGCTTCCTTAAGTGCTTCTTTTGGGTGAACAGAACCATCAGAGTCGATGGCCAAAATCAACTTCTCATAATCCGTCTTTTGCTCAACCCTGTAGTTCTCAATGCTGTATTTCACGTTTCTTATCGGCGTGAAAATTGAATCGACAAAAATGGTCCCTAAACTGGCTCCACCTGTCTTGTTCTCTTCTGCAGGAACATATCCTCTGCCTTTTGCTATTGTGAGTTCAATGTTCAATTTTACCGAAGATTCCATGTTACAAATAACATGGTCTGGATTAAGCACCTGAAAAGCCGAAGTGAAATTCCCTAGGTCACCTGCGGTCATTTGATCTTGTCCAGCAATATTGATAACAACTTTTTCGGAATCAGTATCTTCGATTTGTCTTTTGAATCGAACCTGCTTTAAATTCAGCACAATTTCTGTAACGTCTTCCACTATTCCTTTAATAGTTGAAAACTCGTGATCGATCCCTTCGATCTTGACAGAGGTAATCGCAAATCCTTCAAGCGAGGAAAGTAATATCCTTCTTAGTGCGTTGCCTACTGTTATTCCGTATCCGGGTTCAAGTGGACGGAATTCGAATTCCCCGTGATTATCATCTGCGGAGATCATAATCACTTTGTCTGGTTTTTGAAAATCTAATATTGCCATTTTTTCTTCTTTTTGATTGTCCTTCAGTTGCGCGGTTTATAAGTTTGAAGAAATATCTCGTAAACCCTTTGGCTAAATTTCAATATTTATTATTAATTATTATTTCGAGTAAAGCTCGACGATTAATTGTTCTTTAATGTTTTCTGGTATTTGTTCTCTTTCCGGCACTGCTGAAAATGTTCCACTTTGGGTAGCGCTGTCCCAATCGAGCCAGTCAAACCTTGCAGTATTCGCTGCCAAAGAATTAGTGATCGCTTCGAGAGATTTCGATTTCTCTCTGATCCCAATTACGTCTCCAACTTTCAATTGGTAAGATGGTATGTTAACTATACCGCCATTTACAGTTATGTGTCTGTGAGATACTAATTGTCTCGCTCCACTTCTTGTAGGCGCAATGCCCAATCTATAAACAGTGTTGTCTAATCTTGATTCACAGTATTGAAGTAAGATCTCACCCGTAATTCCTGGCCGTGCATTCGCTTTTTTAAAGAGGTTTGAAAATTGTCTTTCCAGAATACCATATGTGTATTTCGCCTTTTGTTTTTCAGCGAGCTGAACAGCATATTCTGATTTTTTTCCTCTTCTCCTATCCTGGCCGTGTTGTCCTGGTGGATAATTTTTCTTGTCTAACGCCTTATCAGGACCAAAAATTGGTTCTTTAAATTTCCTGGCGATCTTTGATTTCGGACCGGTATATCTTGCCATTTTTTTTGTTTATAAAGTAGGATTATGAATTAAGGTCTGTCCTTCGATAATCTTATCTACTTAAAGGTTAATATAATTTATACTCTTCTCTTTTTGGGAGGTCTACATCCGTTGTGCGGTAGTGGAGTTACATCCATTATTTCCATCACTTCGATCCCATTATTGTGAATTGTTCTAATTGCGGATTCTCTCCCGTTGCCAGGACCTTTTACGTAAACCTTCACTTTTCTCAATCCAAATTCATATGCTTCTTTTGCGCACTCTTCAGCAGCAACTTGAGCCGCATAAGGCGTATTCTTTTTTGAACCTCTGAACCCTTGCTTTCCAGCTGAAGACCACGAGATAACATCGCCATTGTTATTTGTTAATGAAATAATGATGTTGTTAAACGAAGCATGGATGTGAGCCTGACCTACTGCGTCAACTTTTACATTCTTTTTTGCTTTTTTATTAGACTTTGCCATAATCTTATGTTATTAAACAGCTATCACGAATCGGTAGTAAGCTACCCGTGACTGCTACCTATTTATTTTGTTACTTTTTTCTTGTTAGCAACAGTTTTCTTTTTTCCTTTTCTAGTTCTAGCGTTATTCTTGGTTCTCTGGCCTCTAAGCGGAAGCCCCAGTCTATGACGAATACCTCGTTGACAACCAATGTCCATCAATCTTTTGATGTTCATCTGAGTTTCTGATCTTAGTACACCTTCAACCTTATATTCTTCCGTAAGAATAGTTCTGATAGCACCTAATTGATCATCGTTCCAATCTTCAACTTTGATGTTTTGGTCAATACCAGCCTGATCCAAAATTGTTGCTGCCGAACTATTTCCTATACCGTAGATGTAGGTTAATCCAATAACCCCTCGTTTATTCTTTGGTAAATCTATTCCTGCAATTCTTGCCATACTATTCTATATTTTACCCTTGTCTTTGTTTGAACTTAGGATTCTTCTTATTAATTACATAAAGACGTCCCTTTCTTCGTACTATTTTACAATCTGCTGAACGTTTCTTTATTGATGCTCTTGTCTTCATGCCAGTTGGTTATTTATATCTAAATGTTATTCTACCTTTTGTTAAATCGTAAGGTGACATAGCCACTTTCACCTTATCACCAGGCAATATTTTAATGTAATACATTCTCATTTTTCCAGAGATGTGTGCCGTAATCACGTGGCCATTCTCCAACTCGACCCTAAACATCGCGTTCGATAATGCTTCTATAATCACTCCATCCTGTTCTATTGAGGCCTGTTTAGCCATAATTTTCTTTTCGTTTCAGTTTACTTGATACTACCTAAACTATATATTTCTACTATTTAATACTTCTTCTATGTACTCAAATGTTGAAAGAACCAATGGTTCACCTTTCGCAACTGCAACGTCATGCTCAAAATGTGCAGATGGTTTCCCATCTGAAGTAACAATCGTCCACCCATCACGTAGCTGGCGGACATTCTTTGTGCCTAAATTGATCATTGGTTCTATTGCTAATACCAAACCGTCTTTCAACTTTGAGCCTCTTCCTCTTTTTCCATAATTTGGAACCTGAGGTTCTTCGTGTAGGTTTTTGCCCAATCCATGCCCTACTAATTCTCTCACAACTCCGTAACCATTGGCTTCTGCATGTGTTTGACAAGCGTAGCCAATATCACCCAATCGATTCCCGATCACCGCTTCTGCCACCGACAGGTTTAGGCATTCTTTTGTTACTTTAAGCAGTTTTTTAATCTCCTCGGAAACCTCACCTATCTCAAATGTATAAGCTGAATCTCCATAGAAACCGTTTTTAAGCACTCCGCAATCGATCGAAACAATGTCTCCATTATCAAGCGGTTTGTTATCCGGTATCCCGTGTACCACCTGCTCATTCACAGACGTACACAGAGTATTCGGAAAGCCACCATAACCCAAAAATCCGGGCTCGGCATCGTGATCCCTAATGAAATCTTCTGCCACACGATCCAACTTCAAAGTCGTAACGCCAGGTTCAATATGCTTAGCAACTTCTGCTAAAGTTTTTCCAACAAGTAAAGAACTCTTTTTTATCAGTTCAATTTCTTCATTCGTCTTTAAGAAGATCATTTATTACTTCTTAAAATGCTTGGCCCACCGGAGGTAATGACGAGCCTCTTCCTTTAATCTTCGTTCCTTTCATCAATCCATCGTAGTGATTGCTTAACAAATGACTTTCTATCTGCTGTAATGTATCCAAAACAACCCCTACCATAATCAATAATGAAGTCCCTCCATAGAACAGCGCAAAATTCTGTTGTACACCGAAGAATTTATGTGCAAAAGCCGGTAAAACAGCAACAAACGCAAGTAAGATCGAGCCAGGTAACGTTATCCTGGATAAAAGACTATCAATGAATTCTGCAGTTTTTCGACCAGGCTTTACACCCGGGATGAATCCACCCGATCGTTTGAGATCGTCCGCAATTCTGTTCGGGTCTACTGTCACCGCCGTATAAAAATATGTGAAGATGATAATCATCAAGGCGAATACAAGGTTGTACCAGAATCCAAAAATATCAGCAAATGTACTTCCACCAAACATAAGAGCGGGTATGAACATTATCGCTTGTGCGAATATGATCGGCATTACTCCTGCGGCATTTACTTTTAATGGTAAATATTGTCTTTGTCCTTGAGACAACATTTGTCTTCCACCTCTTCCTCCAACAACTCGCTTGGCATGTTGTATTGGAATTCTTCGGGTTCCTTGAACTAAAAGAATGCAAAATGCGATTACCAATACAAAGAACACGATTTCGACAAGAAAGATAACCATCCCCATATTGTCCATCTTGAAATTCATTTCTTCAATGAGTGCTCCTGGAAACCGGGCAATGATACCAATCATGATCAGTAAAGAAATACCATTACCAATTCCCTTATCCGTAATCCTTTCACCGATCCAAACGACAAACATCGTTCCTGAGATCAAAATTGTAACTGCTGCTACATACCATAGCCACGTATCGTAAATTACTGCTCCCCCTGCACCATAGACATAGGTTTGCAGATATGTAGGCGCTTGGAAGAAACAAATAATAATAGTTAAATACCTCGTCCATTGGTTGATCTTCTTCCTTCCGCTTTCTCCTTCTCTCTGCAATTTCTGTATCGCCGGAACAGCAATACCTGCAAGCTGCATAATTATGGATGCAGAAATATATGGCATGATTCCCAACGCAAAAATTGAAGCGTTGTTGAACGCACCACCGGTAAAGAGATCCAATAAGCCCCCTAAACCACCAGTTGCTCCAGTTAAGGCGTTATTATCTACCCCTGGTAAGATGACAAAACATCCAATTCGATAAACCAAAATAAGTCCAAGAGTAAGTAGAATTCTTCCCCTTAGATCATTGATCTTCCAAATATTTCTTAATGTCTCAAAAAAATTCTTCATCCTTTCTTAGATGGTTTTAATTTCATTTCAACTGGACCCAACATTTCTATTGCATCCAATTTATAACACATTATTCCTCTTCAGTTGCTCCTTTTACTTCTGCCTTGACAGTTGCTTTTGCGGGAGTTGGATTCTCTTCTCCTCCTATCACTTCAGCCTTACCGCCATTTCCTTCGATTGCCGCTTTGGCTGTAGCAGAGTATGCATGAGCTAAAATCTCGATCTTAGCTGTCAATTCTCCTCTACCAAGAATCTTAACAAGATCCTTTTTTCTAGCAAGTCCGTTCGATACCAACACTTCGGTATCAACTGCCTTAATTTTCTTTTCGTCAACAAGTGCTTGAATAGTGTCAAGGTTTATTCCTTTGTATTCCACTCTATTTGGATTTGTAAATCCAAATTTCGGCACCCTTCTTTGAAGCGGCATTTGCCCTCCTTCAAAACCAATCTTTCTGGAATACCCAGATCTTGATTTCGCACCTTTGTGGCCTCTTGTTGAGGTTCCACCTGTGCCAGAGCCTTCACCTCTACCAACTCGCTTTTTGCTTTTTGTAGATCCTTTCGCAGGTTTGAGATTACTTAAGTCCATTTCTTGATTGTATTATTACATTATTTATCACTCACACTTACTAAGTGCTGTATTGTCTTTACCATTCCCAAAATTTGGGGAGTAGGTTCCTTTTCAACAGTCTGATTCATCTTTTTAAGCCCAAGTGCTTGCAGAGTCAGTTTTTGATTTTTAGGTCTGTTAATTGCGCTTCTTACTTGCGTTATCTTAATTGTTGCCATCCTATCGAAATTATCCGTTGAATACTTTATCCATTGTTACACCTCTTTGCCTGGCCACCGCAACCGCATCCCTCAATTGAGACAATGCATCAATTGTTGCCTTAACCACATTGTGCGGGTTTGAAGACCCTTGAGACTTCGCAAGGACGTCTTTTATTCCAACGCTTTCAAGAACTGCTCTCATCGCGCCCCCTGCAATTACTCCTGTACCACCTGATGCCGGCTTGATAAAGACCTTTGCACCTGAGAATTTTCCATATTGGCTATGTGGAATTGTTCCTTTAAGCACCGGAACCTTGATCAAGTTTTTCTTGGCGTTATCTATAGCCTTTGCAATGGCTGCAGTAACCTCTTTGGCCTTTCCTAAACCGTGGCCTACAACACCATTTTCATTTCCTACCACTACGATTGCAGAGAAACTAAATGTTCTCCCACCCTTGGTTACTTTAGTAACTCGGTTGATCGTAACCAATTTATCTATTAATTCTATGTCAGTCGACCTAACTTGCCTTGGATTAGCCATTACAACTTTTTTATTATTAAAATTTAAGTCCTCCCTCTCTAGCAGCTTCGGCCAACGCTTTTACGCGACCATGATACAGGTATCCCCCTCTATCAAAAACTACATTATCAATTCCTGCTGATTTTGCCTTTTCAGCAATATCCACACCTACAATTTTTGCCTGATCGATCTTAGGCACACCTTGTGCCTGATCATTCTTAATGGAAGATGCTGAGGCCAATGTAACCCCATTAACATCATCTATTAGCTGAGCATAAATTTGCTTATTACTTCTATAAATCGCCATTCGAGGTCTATCGGAAGTGCCATTCACTACCTTTCTGATCCTCTTTTTAATTCTAGCTCTTCTTTCGTTTTTAGTGAGTCCCATTACTGTACTACTTCTAAATTATTAACCTGCAGCTTTACCTGCTTTACGTCTTACTTCTTCTCCTTTAAATCGGATCCCTTTTCCTTTGTAGGGCTCCGGCTTTCTCAATGATCTGATCTTTGCCGCAACCTGCCCAATCAGCTGTTTATCACAAGATTCCAGTTCTATTATCGGGCTCTTTCCTTTCTCCATAGTCGCCGTTACCTTCACCTCTACAGGTAATTCCATAACGATCGGATGGGAGTATCCTAAAGCTAACTCCAAGACCTGGCCCTGGGTTTTTGCTCTGTACCCCACGCCAATTAGTTCCTGTACGGTCTTGTACCCTTCCGACACTCCAATTATCATATTGTTCACTAGTGATCTGTACAAGCCATGTTTAGATCTTATCTCAGGCACATCCGAGCTTCTGCTAAAAGTAATCACACCTTCCTCGATGCTCATTTTAATCGAATCATCGATAGACTGAGTAAGCTCACCTTTTTTTCCTTTTACAGTAACCAATCCGTCTGTAAAGCTCACCTCCACACCTTCTGGTATTGTAATTATTGCGTTTCCTATTCTAGACATTTCTTTGTTCCTCCCTGATTAATATACGTAGCACAATACTTCTCCACCTACATTGTCTCTTCTTGCTTCTTTATCGGTAATTACTCCTTTGGAAGTAGACACTATTGCAATTCCTAAACCATTTAGAACTCTAGGAACCCCCCCGGAGCCCGAATACTTTCTCAAGCCAGGTCTAGACGCCCTTTGAATCTTAGTTATTGCAGATTCTTTTGTTGTAGGATGGTACTTCAAGGCAATTTTAATAATCCCTTGCTTACTGTCCTGAACGAACTTGTAGTTTAATATGTAGCCTTTGTCATGCAAAATTTTTGTGATTTCCTTCTTCAAGTTTGACGCAGGAATTTCCACTACTTTCTTTTTTGCCATGATTCCGTTTCTAACTCTGGTTAGATAATCTGCTATTGGATCCGTGTACATTTTTTTCTTTTTTGTTAGTCACCGATCTAGAGTTCCTGTCAATCTTCTTTATGGACAGGCTTTTAGACCTACTGTTTATAAATTATTACCAACTTGCTTTTTTTACACCAGGGATCAATCCCTGATTTGCCATTTCTCTGAAAGTAACCCTAGAGATTCCAAATTGTCTCATATATCCTCGGGGTCTTCCTGTTAGCTGGCACCTGTTGTGCATTCGTACAGCAGACGAATTGGCAGGAAGCTTTTGCAATCCTTCCCAATCCTCCGCATCTTTAAGTGCTTTTCTTTTCTCAGCGTATCGTGCAACCATTGCTGCTCTTTTCCGCTCTCTTGCTTTCATCGACTCTTTTGCCATGACTCTTATTTATTAAATGGAAATCCAAATTCATCAAGCAACGACTTTGCCTCCTCGTTGGTTTTGGCCGTTGTTACGAACGTGATGTCCATTCCTGTAATGTTGTTTACTTTATCTATATCTAATTCCGGGAAAATGATCTGTTCATGAATTCCAAACGTGAAATTACCTCTTCCATCAAACCCCTTAGCACTAACTCCTTTAAAGTCCCGTGTTCTGGGCAGTGCTACTGCTATCAGTCTATCCAGAAATTCGTACATCTTATCTCCACGCAAAGTTACTTTTACTCCGATAGGCATCCCTTTCCTTAATTTGAAATTAGAGACATCTTTTCGAGACTTGATCCGAAGAGCTTTCTGACCAGCAATCGTCGACATTTCTTCGATTGCATTTTCAATTTGTTTCTTATCTGTCACAGCTGTCCCCACGCCCTGATTAAGGCAGATCTTTTCTATTTTAGGAACTTGCATCACTGATTTATAAGCAAACTTTTCCTTGAGGTTTGGAACGGCCTCTTTTTTATATTTTTCCAATAATCTCGGTACGTAACTCATGATACTACCTCCCCTGTTGTTTTTTCATATCGAACCAATTTACCATCATCTCCGACCCTTCTTCCAACTTTTGTAGCGTTTCCTTTGCTATCAATAAGCGCTAAATTCGAGATGTGTATGCTCATGTCCTTTTCTATTCTGCCACCATCCGGATTATTTTTATCCGCTTGTGGTTTAACGTGCTTAACCGTTTTTGCAGTCAATCCTTCAACGATGGCCCTACTTTTCTTTCTATCAACAACAAGGATAATTCCTTCCTGCCCTTTAGCAACACCAGCTATTACTTTAACTTTATCGCCTTTTTTAATATGTAATTTCTCCTCCATGATACTAGTCTTAAAGCACTTCAGGTGCCAGTGATACAATTTTCATGAATTGTTTTTCTCTTAGCTCTCTTGCTACAGGTCCGGAAATTCGTGTTCCTCTCATCTCATTCGTCTGATTCAGAAGAACCACTGCATTATCATCAAAACGGATGTATGATCCATCTCGCCTTCTAACTTCCTTACTTGTTCTAACCACCACAGCTGTAGAAACCTGTCCTTTTTTCACATTTCCTGATGGCATAGCGCTCTTCACCGTGACAACGATCTTGTCACCTAAAGAGGCATATCTTCTTTTAGTTCCACCTAATACACGGATACAAAGGACTTCTTTTGCTCCACTATTATCAGCTACTCCTAATCTTGATTCTTGCTGTATCATTATTAACTACTATTTTGCTCTTTCTACAATTTCTACAAGTCTCCAATTCTTGGTCTTGCTTAATGGTCGAGTTTCCATGATCTTTACGGTATCCCCAATATTGCAATCATCCTTCTCATCGTGAGCAACAAACTTTGAAGTTCTTTTTATAAACTTTCCGTATTTAGCATGTTTAACCTTTCTCTCAACAGCAACCACAATTGACTTTGCCATTTTGTTACTGGTTACTACGCCGATTCTCTCTTTTCTTAAGTTTCTTTCCATTTTGATGCTCTATTACTGTGCAGTTTCTGCAAGTTCTCTTTTTCTTAGCTCGGTTTTCAACCTTGCAACCGTTTTTCTTGCGAACCTTAATCTAATAGGGTTCTCATCTTCCGAAACTGAATGATTCAGCTTCAATTTGCCTAGCGTAATTGCCTTTTCATCAATATGATCGATCAGCTCTGGTGTGGACAATTCGTTTATTTCTGCTTGAGTCATTGTTTCAATTTACTTAATAGGTACATAATCTTTTCTAACAACAAACTTTGTCTTAATCGGCAACTTTTGTGCTGCCAACCTCAATGCTTCTTTTGCTGTTTCGAAGGGTACTCCGTCAGCCTCGAACATAATTCTACCAGGTCGAACAACTGCTACCCAATGGCTTGGGGCACCTTTACCTTTTCCCATTCGAACTTCTGCCGGTTTGGATGTCATAGGTTTATCCGGGAAAATTCTTATCCATACATTCCCTTCCCTCTTCATGTATCTTGTTACAGCAATACGAGCAGCTTCAATTTGCCTCGAAGTAATAAATCCTTCCTCGACCGCCTTTAATCCGAAAGAACCGAATGCTATATGCGTTCCTCTCTGGGCGTTTCCTTTGATCCGACCCTTCTGCATTTTTCGGAACTTCGTTCTCTTTGGTTGTAACATCTCTTATCCTTTAATTCTCTTTAACTTCTTTATCTTCTCTTCCTTTTAAAATTGCCACCGCCTCTGTTTCCACCCGGCTTTGCGCCTTTCTTCTGGCTCATACCAAGGTTTGGTGAAAGGTCTCTTTTACCATATACCTCACCTTTACAGATCCAGACCTTGATCCCAATTTTACCATAGGTAGTTTGAGCTTCTGAAAGGGCATAATCAATATCCGCTCTAAACGTATGCAATGGAGTTCTTCCATCTTTGTACATTTCGCTTCTAGCCATTTCAGCACCATTCAATCGGCCACTGATCTTTACCTTAATTCCTTCAGCTCCCATTCTCATCGTTGATGCAATTGCCATTTTAATAGCCCTTCGAAAAGAAATTCTTGCTTCAATCTGTCGTGCTATAGAGTCTGATACCAACTTTGAATCCAACTCAGGACGTTTCACCTCAAATATGTTGATCTGAACTTCTTTATTGGTTACTTTTTTCAATTCTTCTTTCAGCTTGTCAACTTCTTGTCCACCTTTTCCAATAATAACTCCTGGTCTAGCCGTATTGATCGTAACAGTAACTAATTTCAGGGTCCGCTCGATAATAACTTTAGATATACTCGCTTTTCTCAACCTTGTAGTTAAATACTTTCTGATCTTATCGTCTTCAACTATTTTATCAGCGTATTTTCTTCCACCGTACCAATTCGAGTCCCAGCCCTTAATGTAACCTAATCTATTTCCTATTGGATTTGTCTTTTGTCCCATTCTAACTTTTATTTAGCACTGTCAACTATTAGTGTTACGTGATTTGACCTTTTTCTAATTCTATGCGCTCTTCCTTGCGGTGCTGGTTGAATTCTTTTCAACATTCTTGCACTGTCAACATAAATATCTCTTACAATCAAGTTCGAGGTATCCAACGATTTTTCCTCATTCTTTTGCTCCCAGTTGTTAATTGCTGAAAGCAATAATTTCTCTAATCTCCCCGAGGCTTCTTTCGGATTGTATTTCAGGATCTGAAGTGCTTTGTTCACTTCTACACCTCTGATCATGTCGGCAACAAGTCTCATCTTTCTTGGAGACGTCGGACAATTAATCAACTTTGCCATGCTTTCAGTCTTTCTTGACTCGGCAATCGTTTCTGCTGTATTTCTTTTTCTAGCACCCATTGTTCAATGCGTAATTTTTTACCTTCTTTTATCTTTCTTTCCGCCGTGACCTCTAAAATTTCGAGTCGGGGCAAATTCGCCTAACTTATGACCTACCATATTCTCTGTAACATAAACCGGAATGAATTTCATCCCATTATGTACAGCAATTGTAAGTCCCACAAAATCCGGAGATATCGTAGATGCTCTCGACCAAGTTTTGATCACGGATTTCTTTCCTGAATCCTGAGCTTCTAGTATTCTTTTATTCAATTTATAATGAATAAACGGTGGTTTCTTCAATGATCTACTCATGGTCTACTTGTTTCTTCTTTCTACAATAAATTTATTAGAAGCTTTCTTCTTGGCTCTTGTTTTATATCCCTTAGCTGGAATTCCATTTCTTGATCTCGGATGGCCTCCAGATGCTCTTCCTTCTCCTCCACCCATCGGATGATCAACAGGGTTCATTGCCACACCTCTAACTCTTGGACGTTTGCCTAACCATCTGCTTCTTCCGGCCTTACCAGACACCTGAAGGTTGTGTTCGGAATTTCCAACAGATCCTATTGTTGCCATACACGTGACCAAAATCATTCTAGTCTCGCCTGAAGGTAATTTGACAATTGCATATTTTCCGTCCCTTGCACTCAATTGCGCATAAGAACCTGCTGACCTTGCTAATACGGCTCCTCTATTAGGAACAAGTTCAATGTTATGGATTATAGTACCTAATGGAATTTCACTCAAATACATCGAGTTTCCGACTTCAGGAGCCACGCCCTTACCTGACATTACCGTTTGTCCAACAGTAAGTCCTTCAGGCGCAAGAATGTACTTTTTCTCTCCATCTTTGTACTCAATAAGAGCAATTCTCGCAGTTCGGTTCGGATCATATTCGATGGTCTTAACTGTGGCAGGGATTCCAAATTTATTTCTTTTGAACTCGATAATTCTGTACCTTCTTTTATGTCCACCACCTTTCTGACGCATGGTCATCTTGCCAGTATTGTTTCTTCCGCCGGATTTCTTGATCGGCGCTAACAAACTTTTCTCAGGCTTGGACGCAGTGATCGTCTCAAAATCATTTATGACTTTGTGCCTTTGG
>Ga0315334_10000903_pt1 | contig 18201 bp, 15 predicted proteins | sample M150034915metaG_FD_205555 | JGI IMG/M metagenome (GOLD analysis project Ga0315334, IMG submission 205555) | Ammonia-oxidizing marine archaeal communities from Monterey Bay, California, United States - M1 500m 34915 | ecosystem: Environmental > Aquatic > Marine > Intertidal zone | place: USA... | reverse complement strand
GAAGTCACTCGAAGAGACTGGGAAGATGAAAAACTTGGCTGCCCAAAATGCAACAAACTGCTCGTTGTTGGTATTGGAGAGAGACCTGCGAATATCCGCTGTGGTTCTTGTCTGTGTGACTTCGAAGTGAAAGCGAACGTTCCCAAGTCCGAGATTCAGTGCCCGGGCTGCGAACGCCGATTGAGATTACGTACGAGGCCAGGAACCCGAAATGTCACCTGCCCTGCCTGTGATACGGGCTTTGAGATGACCGGCTGAGAATGAAATTACTCTCTCAAGAATAGCCTTTCATCTACTTCGACAGGGATTTGTTGAAAGAGTACTTACCTTCCGTCCGCCTTGATATCCATGAAAACCACCTACCGGATGATGGGCATCGCGGATTATATCACACTGGCCAATGGTCTGCTGGGAGCGGTCGCTGTTCTGATGTTGGTCCTTGCAGTTGACGGGCTGTCTGATCCGATTGGTGGAGGGATGAATGATATATTCATCTGGGCTGCAGTGCTCTGCATCATACTCTCTGTGATCGGTGATGTCATCGATGGTCCAATCGCACGTAGATACTCAAAGGTCAGAATTCTTGGTGGCAGCCTCGACATCATGTCTGATTGCTTGGCATTCTGTGTAGCACCTGCCCTGATGATTTTCGTCATGTTCGGTCGAATGGGGTCTGCAACACCATTCTGGACGATTTTGCTGGGAGCCGCCTGTTGTTGGGTCATCGCAACAGGTATGCTTCGATTGGCGAGATTCGCCCATGAAGAAGGTGGTTATGTTCCATACTTCTCAGGGCTTTCCTCCCCAGCATCCTCGATGTTTCTGATGTCGCTGGCGTTATTCATCTGGACCCAACCAGCAACTGGAATTGGTCCTGGATTGTCAAGCTGGGAATGCGACCCGATATGCTTTGGAAAGGGTGGAGAAAAACCATACTATGATTTCCTGATTCTTCCATTCATGTTATTCGCAGGATGCATGATGATCGCTGACCGAAAATTGCCTAAATTGAAGAAAGGCTGGCCGATGTGGACAACTGTGGCTCAAATGTCAGTATTGCTGACAGCGACTTTGATCATGTTGATACATGTGGCAGGAGGTGGTGATGTTGATTCGATCAATATCAATAGAATCGTCTCTGCATTATTGCTGATCTCCTTCCTGTTGGTAATGTCATACATCGTTTTCGGGCCATCGGTGGTATCGAAGGAAGAGCATGAAGCAATCTCGAACAACGAGGAATGACGGGGTGGCTTCAATGCCGCATAATCGGCCTCGCGATACAGATTGCGACCCCCCTCCCTTAAGTATGGGTGAATACGCATACGTTTCGGGATGGGGTGCCCATGAGCGTTAGCGACAGCGAAGATTCAACGGTCCTGAGAGGCCGTGAAGAGCGAAGGCATTCCGGTGACGGTTTATCTCTTTCATCGCTGCGGAATCAGATGACCAGAGCAGCCAGCCCAACATTGGATTCAACGGTTCAGCGTAGTGCCAGGTTCCGAGAAGAAGAACGCCTACGAGCCCGTCTGCGTAGGGATAGACACCTACGTCTGAAAGCACAATCAGAAAGGATATCCGCTATGCAGGATGTGATCGCCAGTGAACTCAACCAACAACATGAGATGACACTTTCTCAACTCGAACGTGAACTTCGCAAAGAAATGGAAGATGAACTGGCGCAACTCGAGATCGAGGCCCTCGGAAAAGAAGAGAAGGATATCCGTGAACGTCTAGAGTTACAGTTACAGCGCGAAGTGGATTCGATGCGTGAGCAACTTGAAGTTGAACAAGAACGCCGGCTTGAGGAAAACCGTCAACACATGCGTGGTAGACTCGAACAGGATATGTCCGATAATCACCAACGCCGCCTGACCTTCCAGAAAGAGCGGATGGAGATTGAGTACGACCAGGCTCTCCAGAGTCGAATTCGAGATATGGAAGCAACCATTGAATCGGAACTGGAGATTCATTTCTCTCATGTTGAGAAGAACGAGGTCGATCGTCTAGAAGAAGAGAACTTGTCTCTTCTCTCAGAACGCGAGGAACAATTACGAATTGGTATTCGTCGACGTCTTGAGAATCAGTTACGAGAGCGCATGCGCTCGCGAGAGGCCCGACTTCGGGCAGAATATGAAAGACGAAGCAGAAGGCTGGAAGAAGAAGTTGCTCAGCAACTGCAATCGGATATCGAACAGGATCTACGAAGAGAGACCGTGGAACTTGAAGACAGGATGCGAGAAGATGTCGAGATGGCAGTCGCTCGTCGCCGAGACGAATTACGTCTACAGATCAACAGGGATCTGTCGGAATCTTATGCTGACAGATTGGCATCCCGCAAAGAAAGACTGCGAGAAAAATATGACTTGACCTTCGGTCAAGCAGTTGAGAGCATCAGCAGAGAGATAACTGAAGATATCGAAGGCGAAATGAATCGCCGACTGGAAGAAGAGTTCGCCGCCTATCGAATGGCAAGAGAAGCCGAGATACAGAATCGCCTTTCCAGATTCCGATATGACCAGGAGAATGATATCAGAGATAAACTCGATGTCAAGTTTGGAGATGAGAAGAAAGATTGGGTCGAGAGATTGGAAACTGAATTCCAATCACGTGAAAAGGCTGCCATGAAGGCGATCATGTCTGAGATTGATGCGCAGATGCGCAACGAGCGTCTGACATTCGAGACCGACCTTGACCTGATTCGAGACGAGACAACTCTCGAACTTGAAGTAGATATGGAAGACCGCCTCAAGGAATTCCGCACCTCCAAGGAAGACCAGATATCGAGTCAACTCGAACAACAGCTCTCCAAGCGTGAGGAGATCATGCGCAACAAGGCACTCATCGAGATACGAAGGAAAGAAAGTCAGATCCGTGCCGAGATAGAATCGCAACTCGGCATCAAGCGGGCTGAGATCAAAAACCGCCTCGGACAACTTGGAGAGCAAATGGATGCATTCCGCGGAATGGCGGAATCGAAGATGCGGGAATCCATTGAAGAGAAGATGCAGATGGAGATTGATGCCGATTCGGATAGGCTGACTGAAAAAGAGCAAGAATTCGCTCGCCTTCAGAGCGAAGAAGGAAGAATCGCCAAACAACAGTCTTGGCTTTCAGCAATTGCTGGTCAACCCGGCGGTGCAGCCATTGGTGGATTGGGCGACCCAAGCAAATTGGGTGCAAGGGCAGATCCTCTCACGGCAGCTGGAGGAAGAGTACCCCTCGGTGGATTGGCTGGTGGACCTCGAGGGCCTGCAATACCAGAATTGAGACGACGCCCATTGGCTGATCAAGGTGGACTGATGGCTCGTCCAACACAACCTCCACTTGCTGGAGGGCCTGCCCCTCAAGCAATTCAACCAGTACAGAGAGTAGTGAGAGAACCACTGCCTCCTGCTGGCCCAGCACGAGCCGATGCAACTGAACCAATGTCATTTGATCCAAGGCCCGACCTCCCGGCTGCGGCGCCCGTTCAAGCACCACCTCCTGTTCAAGCACCTCCTGTACAAAGACCGCCTCCGGTCAGTGAAACGGTAGAGCCCAGTGTTCCAGAGATATCCCCCGGAGGAATGGTTGTTCCTGCAAGATCTCCAGTCTCACCAAGTATGATTCCTCCAAGGCTACCTGACGCTACACCGATTGAGGAAGATACGGAAGAGGCACTGCCAACACCTGTGGGCAAGGAGATAACCACCGAGGTTGCTCCTTTGATCCCTACCTCCACAACCGTGCTGAAGCCTCAAGAGAAAACTCCTGAGAGAGTCACTGCACCACTGACACCGGTTTCAACAACGGTATTGACTCCATCCACGGAGACATCTCCCACTCCAGAAACTGCTCCGCTGGAATCGACCGAGACTGAAACTGTAGAGGAAATCACCAGTCTGACTCCAATCTCTATTCCAGTCATGAGTCCAGTCAAGAGCGAAGAAGTGGAGGAGGAGGATATCGAAATCTCAACCCTGAAACCTGTCGCCAAAGTGATGATGACTCCTCAGATACCTATTGATGACTTGATACAGGATGCTGAAAATGAAGCGGAAGAACCTGATGAGACTGATGACTCCGATATGGATTCGATGATTGAATCAATGTCCATCAAGACTCCAACCATTGCTGGTTTCGAAGAAGAGGAAGAAGAGGGAGATGAGACTGAATCATCTACGCCTCGACGAGGGCCACCGCCAACCACGAAGGGACGTAAGGGTCCACCAGAAGGAACTGGACGTGGATCCCCTCCAGATTCAAGCGCACGAAAGGGCCCGCCCGGCTCAAGCGGACGAAAGGGCCCACCCGGTGCCAAGAGAGGAGCACCCCCCGGTACAGGAAGCAGAGGTCCACCTCCAAGCTCCACAAGAGGTCCGCCTACCAGCACTGGTGCTGATGAAGACAAAGAAGGGTATTCTGAAGAAGAATGAAACCTCCCATTCTCACCTGAATCCAGTTATTCTCGCTTACACCAACAACCGTCGCTTTGAAAGGATGGCCTCCAATCGAGTTCCATGCGAAGAGTCGCGGTTCTAGTTTGTTTGATTCTTGTGTCCTTCTCTCCTATGGCCCCTGTCCCTGTATCTGCAGAGGGGGTTCTCGAAGAGGCTGGAAACGTAGATGTCCTTACTGGGAAGACTGCTTCTTGGGTTCAGTACCTCGAAAACAAGGTTGTTTTTTTGACCACTGATGGCACTTTCCAGTTGCTTGATTTTGAAGATGGAGCCCATACTCTGATCTTTGAATTGACCGAACTACCCGCCACGCACGTCGCTGTTCCCGATAGCACCAACACCTTGGTGGCCATCGGTACAGATGAAGGCGTTCTGGTCGTGAATATGGTTCTCCAGAGCATCGTTGAGAACTTCAATACATCATTCCCAGCCACAGACTTGGCTTGGGATATTGATGGAGACCTTTGGGTCGGACAAGGAACTGGAACAAGAAATGCTCTGGAATATCAATCCGGTGTCAGCACTGGAATGGTCACAGATACGCATTCCATAGGCTTGACTGATGTACTGGTTCTACCAGATGGAAGAGTGGTCACCAGCGGTAATGATGAGGTGGTGAAGGTCCACGATATGAGTGGTGAAGATACTGTGATTCTGACTGAACAGGATGATCGGGTCCTTGATCTGGCAGTAGATTCAAGCGGCAGATTGTTGACTTCTTCAGCAGATGGAAACTTGATCAGATATGATACCAGTGATTGGAGTCATGAGATATTGGAGACCAGCCCCAACAACCGTTTCTCATACATTCTACCTACAGATGATGAGATTCATCTGGCTGGAGACAATGGAGTTTACCATTCAGTTGATACTGTCAATTTCACCTCTACTGAAGACTACACCCTCGGAGGACAGCTTAGAGGTGCGCATCGCGGAGATAAGGGCCAATTGTACCTCATCGCTTCTCTGTCTCAATCCACGACCGTGAGATTGTTTGATATCGATTCTGATGGAGATGGCTTGGTCGATTCACAAGATGCCTTTCCTGATGACGCCAATGAAACCAAAGACAGCGATTATGATGGTGTTGGAGACAATAGCGACCTTTTCCCCAATGACCCTTCTGAACATAGCGATAGAGATGGAGACGGTGTAGGAGATAATGAAGACCAGTATCCTGATGATGAACTGGAGAGTAGCGATTCGGATGGAGACGGTGTAGGAGATAATGGAGACGTTTTTCCAGATGATGGCTCTCAATGGGAAGATGGCGACAACGACGGCCTTGGAGACAACCCGCTGGGTTCCAATCCAGATCAATGTCCTGCCGTCAATGGCGGCTCACAATACGATAGAGATGGATGTCTAGATTCTGATGGAGATGGATGGTCGGATCCCGACGAATCATGGAGTGCCAGCCCAAATGGTAGTGCCGATGCATTCCCGTCGGAGAGGACTCAATGGGCTGACAGTGATGGAGATGGACATGGTGATGACCCTGAAGGATATCGAGGCGATGCTTGCCCAAGTCAATATGGAGATAGTAGATACGGATTGCTGCCTATTCTTTCCAACAGTGGAGCAATAGTTGATTACGAACGTATCGAACAGTTTGGCTGCCCAGACAATGACGGGGATGGCTATGCCAACCATCTGGACCACTTGCCTGATGACCCTGATGAATACAGGGATCACGATGGAGATGGAGTTGGTGCCAAGACTGACTATGATGATACCAATACAGCCATCGAGACCGTGGATGACTGGTGTCTCAACAATCCAGATGACACGTCCAACTATTGTAAGGGATTGAACAATCCTGAATATCAAGCCTATGTGGAGCAGACAACCAACGACGGTGGAACTCCGATGGACTACTATTCCTGGGTATCTTCAACCAATGTGGAGCAAGACACGAGCGATACCCAAGAAAGCAAAATGGATGAACGCATCGATACTGCCCTGAAGTATGGAGGACTGCTGTTCGTCGGTCTTGTGGCGATGCTGCTGATAGTCAATGGAATGATGAAGATGGGAAGAAAACGTAGTTTCTCCAAGACCTATGGCGACTCATCCTTCTCTCCAGGTGCCTCATTGGCTGAACTTGCTGCTCAAGAAAGTGGAGAGGCCTTTGAAGCGGTGGGTGGAGTTGTGGACGAGGATGGTTGGGGCGACGAGGTCGAACCTATGCACTTAGGTGGTTCAAACTATGGAGATGAACTCTCGATGGAAGAACTGGCCGGAGGCTCCACAAGTGGGCCTGCACCTTCGTCAACGCCTTCACCTACACCGGCAGCAGCGGCTTCACCTACTCCACAACAACCAGCAGCAGCACCACCTATCCCAGCAAGCGGACTACCTCCGGGATGGTCCGAGGAACAATGGAAATGGTATGGGCATGAATGGTTGGCCCAGAACAAATGATCAATGAAACTTGATCGGAAGGTCTGTTTTCATCTTTCCGAGTTCAGCACCGCTGTACAAAGTGCTCCCATCTGCATCTTTCATGGTATTCATCATCAACCACAGGAACGTATTCCAAACAGTTCCGCTAGCGTGCAATTCCACCTTGTTCATTGCAGCAAGTTCCAGGATGGCCGCCTCGTCTGAATCCGCATCAAACAATGCCCGGATCAAATGCTCTGCTTCGAACTCATAGGTTGCAGGTTTCTGAGGTCTGGTAGCACCCATGATATCATCTCATACCGGGAATGGTGACATGACCAAGCGACGGACCAGTGCCTCAGCATCCATATCCTCAAGTTCGGAAAGACGCTTACGGAGATCGTCCACAACTCCTTTCATTCTCAGAACCTTGTATTGTTTGACAAGGGCTGCCAACATATCATCAACGCTTCGATAATCATCCATCGCCTTCATTGAATTCAGTTGTCTTCTGGTCTCAAAACTCACACTGACAGATGTCATCCCTGCTGCAGTCATATCTATCCCGGCTCGGTGTCCGTTGTTCTATACTTAACTTCGATGCTGATTCGATTCACTCAGCGCTAAGATTCAACACAACATAATGTAGCGAAGTTCAAGCACTCAATCTATTGGTTCTCTTGAATCCGAGATTCTTGCGCTTACCTTCAACCCGTTGATGAAATTCCTTGGCGAAGGTCCAGTATTGCAGACTGCCACGGCCCTTGCTGTCATTGCTACGTTTGTGGAGCAACACGGTAGGTGCTCCTTCCGAAGGGGCTTCTGCAATCTTGACAAGACGCTGAATGACCGTGGAATAGACATGCTTGGGAAAGTGCTCCTTGACTTCGTTACAAACGGTGTTGGAAAGTTTTGACTTGGGCATGACCATGGTCATGACTATTCCCATCAATTTCAGATGCGGATTGATTCTGCGCTGTACGAGTTTCACTGAATTCATCAGTAGGCTCATCCCCTCAAGGGCATAGAACTCGGCTTGGACTGGAATCAAGACCCATCTGGAAACAGCCATTGCGTTGATCGTCAATAAACCAAGGCTTGGAGGAGTATCGATGATGATGTAATCAAATTCATGCTCGATAGAAGACAGGGCTTCACGCAACCTGGTCTCCCGCCCCAATCGGTGTGATAATTCAATCTCAGCCCCGGAAAGGTGGATTGAAGAAGGCAGTAGCCAGAGATTATCAACCACCAGATTCTTTGGAAGATTCTTATTTGGATATTCAGTTTTCCAGGTGCGCTGCATCGATTCAGTCAATTGTTCAGGTGAGAGCAGGAATTCATCTATTATCGGTAGATCCTCGCCACTCTCGTTCATCAACAAATCATGCACGGTCTTCTTGAGATGTCTCTTTTCCACACCAAAACTGGTCGAACAGTTGCCTTGCGGGTCAAGGTCGATCAACAGTACCTTGGAAGGAGGGATTATCCAGCGCTTGCGATCCTTTTCTCCCTTCGCCAATGCAGCAGCCAGATTGACCGCAGTTGTCGTCTTGGCGCAACCACCTTTCTGATTGGCTACAGTGATGACCATGGTATATGGGTCCACTCGATACTCCTCCTGACCTTGACCGAAGCCTTCACCTTTCAAGCGATGGGTATTCCAAGTCCTCAATCAGCACTCAAGCTGGCTGAATTACTGGTACGGGGACCTCAGACAGAATCTTTCTCATGATGTGCATCCCGGTTATTCCACGAATCTTGGCCTCAGGCTTCATCACGATTCTGTGGCTACATATCTGAAGCGCAATACTCTTGATGTCATCTGGAATGACATAATCCCTGCCATCGATTGCTGCTGCTGCACGACTGGACTTGAACAGGTTTTGGCTGGCACGTGGACTGCAACCATTGATGATTCGATGGTCTTCACGGCTTCTCTGGACGATCTCGACAACATAGGAAAGAATCGCAGGGTCCACATGAACGGTCTCTAGAGCCTTCTGCATGGCTACCACCTTCTTGGGCGAAGTTATCTGCAACACATCGTGGTCGTCTTTTCCACGCAGTTTCCTTCTTGCCAGAATCGCCTTCTCTTCTGAACGGTCAGGATAACCCATGCTCATCTTGATGAGGAATCGGTCCATCTGCGCTTCTGGTAACGGATATGTTCCTTCTTGCTCAATTGGGTTCTGGGTAGCCAACACCACGAAAGGAGCGGGCAACTTGTGTGTGATTCCTTCGATGGTGACCTGCTTCTCTTCCATAGCCTCAAGCAATGCTGCTTGAGTCTTTGGTGGAGCACGGTTGATCTCGTCAGCGAGCAGGATGTTACAGAACAATGGTCCCGCACGCAACTTGAATTCGCCAGTCTTCTGATCATACATGTAGGTCCCCATGATGTCGCTTGGTAGCAGGTCAGGAGTGAACTGAACACGCTTGAACTTGCAACCCAAGGCCTTGGCAAAGGTGTTTGAGAGCATTGTTTTCCCCAATCCAGGAAAATCCTCAAGCAACATGTTTCCGTTTGAGAGGATTCCAACAGTCACTCGGCGCAGGTTCTCCTGCTTACCGATGATGACCTTTCCAACCTCATTCATCAGGCTGTTCGCGATAGCGCTTACAGTTGCTATCAGGTCCTTGGTTCGATTATCTCCTCCTCCAGCTCCTCCTGCGTCATATGCTTGGGCCATGGTGTACACCTCCTGTGGGACGTACCCCCACCCGTCGGAATCGTACTTCAATATTGGGGATACACACTTCAGAGCGTTCAGCGCCATCAAAAGGCCACTGAGTGGGAATAATTACTCATCTGCCCCAAAAATGGTTATCTTTTCGATGTAGTGAAATCAGTTCTTCAAAAATCTCTTCCTCCATCGCCGTTAATTCGAGTTTGCGAAGACGCTTGGCGTGACTTTCAGGAATATCCACCAAAAGAATGTCCTCTTCATCGATACCTCGACCAACGACTGCTCCCTTGATGGCAACAGCCACCTCATCTCCCTGATGGGCTTCTTTGAGCGTATCTTCACCAGTTCTCAGAGATTTTACCATCCCGATATTCGTCCCATCCGGTTTCATCAATCTCTGACCCTGATGGACCCTTCCTCCGAGTACCCTGACACCAACCACGGCTGGATTGCTTCGTCGGAAGATGTGGTCGCGTAGAATCAGTAGCTTCCCGGGATAGACCAAAGCCTCTCTACTGGCTTCCTCTATCTTCCTCTCGGTTTCTTCATTCCATTTCTCGAATCGTTCTATGATGTGATAGATGACTTCACCATCGATAAACTCCACAGTGGAATCATCCGACTGCAACTTCTCACCAACCTCACTCAATGCTGAGGTTGAAAATGCCAGAATCGCCCTGTGGAGGGGGTTGGATGCATTCTCTGCAGTCAACAGGTCCCTCTTGTTGACCTGCCCGATGGTAGCCGACCTGATAGGAATCTCCAGTTTCTTCAACTCCCATGCCAATGCCTCGAGGCCACCGAGCGTGTCGGCCTTGAGCACCACTCCTTCTTCATCAATCTCAAACGAGACCTTTGCTTCTTCCCAGCCCAATGCCTCTGCATTCTCGAGTTCTTCAGCGCTGTTGCTCAACCTCAAGGAAGTACCTGCCAAAACATTCTCCAGATCCGGGCCACTGATCTTTATTCCCGCTGCAGCCTTGATGTATTCGACATGGTCCCATCTATCCCCTGCATCTCTCATCTCTGACATCCCGCGAGGTCGGAACATTCCCTTGATATGAGTTTGAAAAGGTCCATCCTGAGAAATCAAGGTGATTCTGTCTCCCTTGTTCAATTCACCACGATACAATATGACATCGATGGTCTTACCAAGTCCGCGTTCATCCTTCATTTCCAGTACCGTACCCTCAGCAGGCCCCAGTGTATCACGAAGTCGTTCATCGAGGAAACGTTCAGCAAGTCCAATGGTGACCGCTAATAGATCCTGAAGACCTTCCCCTTCCTTGGCGGAACAAGGAACGACAGCAATATCCATGGTGAAATCCTTGATTCGATCATATCTCTCTATGTTCAAACCGTGTTCTGAGAACTGTCCAACCAGTTTCCACCATCGCTCATCAAGATATTCCTTGATTTCAGTACGCTGATCCTGTATAGATTCAATGAAACTACGTCCTGATTTCGACTGCCAGCCATGGATTCTGTCAATCTTGTTGGCAGCGATTACGAATGGAGTCTTCTGTTTCCTCAGGATCTTCATCGATTCAATGGTTTGAGGCTGGCATCCTTCCATGATATCGACCACCAGAATGGCGATATCCGCCAATGCCCCACCTCTGGTACGTAATGTGGTGAAGGAGTGATGACCTGGAGTGTCGATGAATAACAAACCAGGAGACTTGAACTTCTTTCCACCCATCATTACTGAGCAAGCCTCATTCAGGAGTTGTGCTGGAACTTCGGTAGCCCCGATGTGTTGAGTTATTCCCCCCGCCTCTCGAGCCATCACACTGGCCTGACGATCAATTCCCAAAGAGCGGATATGATCGAGAATACTGGTCTTGCCATGGTCAACATGCCCAAGAACACTGACTATCGGTTGCCGATTCTCTCCGAGAACTGGTTCTTCAGCGACGATTTTCTCGCCCTCTCCATTGCTCAAATCTTCGGACATTCTTATCCCTCCTGAGGGAGGATTCATGATTCATAGACCCACTTCTCATGGTCTGATGACCATTCCATGATACCTTCAGGAAACCATAGTCCCAATTCAAATTCTGCAGTCTCAGGAGCATCACTACCATGAATCATGTTGTAACCCATGTCCATACCAAGATCTCCCCTGATGGTCCCTGGAGTTGCATCTCGACCATTTGTTGCTCCGATCAATGTACGTGCGACCTTGATCGCTTCGACACCATGCCAAGCCATACAGACCACCGGTCCACTTGTGATGAACTTGATCAATCCTGGAAAGAAGGGTCTCTCCTTGTGAACATCATAATGAGCACGAGCGATATTTTCGCTTGGAACCATACTCTTCAATCCAACCAATCTCAACCCTTTGCGTTCAAAACGACCGATTATCTCACCGACCAAACCCCTTTGCACACCATCAGGTTTCACCATCACATACGTTGTCTCCACAGTACTCACCGAAGCCGGCGACCCGAACGCCCTTCATGAAGTCGACGGAAATCAGTAATCAAGGAATTCAATCTCTTGAATGAGCGAATTCACTGGATTCCGCCACGGACGTAATGGCGGGTCCATTTGACTCTACGTGGATTACGCTTCAATTTCAAAGCGTTCTTTCGAGCCTTGCTGTTCTTGAACCACATCACGGTTCCATCTTTTTTGATGAACATCAAACCGGTACCCGGTTCGATTTCCTCACCACTGAAATTACAGATTCTTCGCTCTGGCAAGATCTCACCTCACATTCAGTTTTCGAGCTTCACGGCCAGTATCCTTGAGCATCAGAATATCTCCAACCCGAATAGGACCAACCACGTTTCTAGTGATGATTCGACCAATATCTCTTGGATTAGGAGCATCATTGACACGCACCTTGACCTGCGTCGCCTCACCGGTCATTCCGGTGCGGCCGACAATTTCGACCACCTCTGCGGGCCATCCGTTGAGTTCTTCGCTCATCTCAACCAATCCCTACAGAACGTCTCTCATTCGTTGATACTTTTTATCTGCTCAATGATTTCGTTGAAATTCTCCTGAGCAGCCTTGCTGATATCCATCAAAGCAAGAGAAGCAGTTTTCACACCCTTTGGCATTCCGGCTTCCTTGGCCAGGAATTCTTGACTGGGAACATAACCGTATGGAATTTTCTTTTCATCACAAATCATTGGAATATGAGCCAATAACTCAGGTGGATTGACATCCTCTGCAAGAACGATGAACTTAGCATTTCCTCGCTCAGCGGCCTTGGTGACCTCATTGCTTCCTTTCTTTATGGCTCCGCTCTTACCCACTGTCTGAACTAACTCGTAAACCTTGTCAGCCAGCTCTCCGGGTGTCTCAAATCGTACGTGTACACTCATTGGAATCTCTCCACTTCCTCATGTAAGGCAGCGTTGCGCAAAGCATCGCGGGTTTAAACCCAACGGAGACGAAGCAGGGTTGCGAATCCGCTCAGTCCATCGATTCATGCATTTCCAAAACTCGTTTCAAATATCGAGGAGTTCACGCACGCCTCTAGCAAGTGCCTTTCCTCCAGAAATAGAGGACCTTGGGTTTGGCAATGAATTGGTGGCATGAACCCCATCCACAAACTTGTCCAAACGAGATATCGCTCCATCGGTGAATAATCCATGCGTGCAGGCTGCGTGTACCTCAGTCGCACCCTGAGAATGTAGAGCCTCACTTGCCTTGCAGATTGTTCCTCCAGTGGAAATCATATCATCGATGATGGCAACGATGGAACCTTCCACATCCAGATCCTTGGGTTGATGTAATATCGTGTGTGCATCGATTCTGACCTTCTCAAGATATGAAAACCGACAGCCAATGGCTCGTGCGACTGAAGAGGCTCGCTCAATCGCTCCTTTATCTGGACTGAGAATGAAATCAGGTTTGACGTTTTCACTGAGATATTCTGCGACTTCAGGCATTGCTGAAACAAACTTCACTGGCACCTCCAGACCCTCCAGCGCCACTGGAGCATGAAGATCCAGAACCACGATTCCATCGCAATGACCAGCAAATATCCGCCCTAATGCCTGAGCAGAAATCGCTTCACCCTTCTGGAATCTCTTATCCTGCCTTGAATATCCGAAGTATGGAATTGCCAGAAACAATCCTGCTCCAACATCATCCTGACTGTCCATACCGCCCTTGAGGCTTGCAAGTCTACCTGCTCGAACATCTGAAATCGCTTCGAGAATGAGTAGAGTCTCAACGATTCCCGAATCTGGAAAAGTATTGGAAACCACCACCACATCTTGATCGCGTACCGACGAAATTGCATCCTCAGGAACTCTGACGTATCCTTCTCCATCAGGAAATCTCCGAGACTCCATCTGAACATGTTGCCAGTCCAACTGTCGTGCAAGATCCTCTGCAAGCCCTCTGGCACTGGAGCCTGAGACCACTGGCATACCCTTTCCTCAGTCGAGCCGGTGGGCTTAGGCTTGAAGATTCTTTGCAAAAAGAAACATCTGAAGATAGATGACGAAAGGGGAGTGGGCGAGGCAGGATTTGAACCTGCGACCTCCCGGTTATCAGCCGGGTGCTCCAACCAATCTAAGCTACCCGCCCATAGGCGTTGCGGCGACCCTGCGCGTAGTCATAACCGTGACGGTCATCCCACGAGAGGTCACAAAGAGTACCTCTCGCTGCCAGAAATCCAGCCTTCAGATTCAGGTCTCAGTATTCATTCAACGCCGAAGCTTGGATCATTGATTTGAATGTAAGAAGGCAACATCAAGGTCTTTTCAAAAGTCCTTGATAGGACAACTTCATCCAATCTCTCTCGAGTTCGGTAGATTGCTGTGATTGGCACACTGATTATTGATTCAACGCCGTACTGTCTCTGGATGCCTGAACGAACCTTGACATTCACGCCACGGTATGTTCGCTTGACTTTCACCAGTTCAGTGATCACTCCGATCTCCATTCCCTGGTTATCCAACAATGCTCTGTCAATCATCTCATCGGGTGCATACAGTTTCTCATCAATGCGCACTGTATTTCTCCATCTCCTCTGGAGTTCGCGCATCGACTTACTCAGCTTCACTCCACCATCAGCTCTGATACTATGTACCAACTCCTTTGGCAGAGGTGCTAGTTCTGCTGGCTTCCGCATATATTCTTCCGCGATCCCTGGATCCACCCTGAGACGCATCGATTGTACGCGCGCCTCATTCGGGTGGTGTCTTTCACCAACGATCACTCCAACTTTCGTTTGATTCACGAAAACTTCTCTGTCGAGAAGGTCCTGAATCGAGTGTTCTCCCTTCGTCATATTTTCCCATCCTTTTTTCTTGAGCCTCCTTTGGCTCGAAATTCGCTGTAGTAAAGAGGGATATAAACTATCTCCAACATCGCGGCATCAGTATCCAATTAGAGTGTTGGTTATCAAAAAGCGGAATCCAATATAAAAACTAACTAATAGGAATTAAATTTGAAGGGCGCATAATCTATCTTTCAACTGAATTACTCGCGGCTCTGATAATGCGTGTTTCAATTGGAATCAACTATCTCACAAGACTATTCAAGATTACTGGCCTTGTCCTGTCACGTAGTTACAATTGCATTTTTGTGAAACCATGGCGAATATTTGTAAACTTATCCGCCATCAGTAATATTCGATTATTCTAATTGAAAAATAGATTTATTAATTTGAAATTATTATTGCAGATATTTGTGGATTATCCGTATATCCCCAATGCAGACATTGATTGCACAGGAAGTTTCTCATAAACTCATGAGCCGCCGCCAAAAAGACCCAAACCCGCCTTGGAATGACCCAGAATGGATGGGTGGAAGAGATGCTAGAGCGATTCGAATCCTCACCGAATTCCTTGCCCCACAAAGTATTCTGTTTGACAAAGGTATCAGAGATACTGTTGTCTTCTTTGGATCCGCGCGAACCGACCTGGAACATGCGGATACAATAGCGGCCAGAGAAATCGCCAAACGCCTCAGTATCTGGGCAACAACCCCTCCTGATGAAGGGGGTGGTGCAAGAGAGGACGGGAGTCAGCGATTCCTTGTCTGTACTGGAGGAGGGCCTGGAATCATGGCAGCATCCAATCTTGGAGCCGCGGATGCTGATGCCGATAATATTGGCCTTGGAATCGAATTGCCGTTTGAGCCTTCACTGAATGAATGGATTTCAGAGGGTCTTGGAATACAATTCAAGTACTTCGCGATGCGTAAATTCTGGTTCGTCTATCCTGCAAAAGCAATCATCGTGTTTCCAGGTGGGTTCGGCACCATGGATGAATTGTTTGAAGTATTGACCTTGATTCAAACCGGGAAGGTCTCAAAACATCTGCCTATTATCTTGTGGAATGAAGATTATTGGAGACGGATGGTGAATTGGGAAATGTTGATTGATGAAGGGATGATCGATGCTGAAGATCTGGAATTGATGACATTCTCCAGCGATATTGATGAAGTGGAGAACTTGCTCATCAACCATCTACAGGACCTGCCAGAAATAGAGCCCCGTGCTCCTTGAACATGAAAATCTTGGGAATCACTCAGACCGTCATCATCTTGAACCTGTGATTGTGGTCGAGACTCATGGCAATCACTCCTGCCGATGTCCATTCCTCGCTCGCCCGCCATATGTTGGTGGATGGTTTTGATTTCGTCATTGACCTTGACAAGTCTCAAGGTAATCGATTCCACGATTCCCGAAGTGGTCGAGATGTGATGGATTTCTTCACATGTTTCGCTAGTCTTGCAGTCGGTTGGAATCATCCTGACATGAAAGCTGCTGAAGCAGAATTGGGTCGGATTGCGGTGAACAATGTTGCAAATTCTGATCTCTATACAGTTGAAATGGCAGAGGCTGTCGATGCAATCTCTTCTATCGCCATGCCGGCTGAGATGGACAACCTGTTCATGGTAGCCGGGGGAGCATTGGCCATTGAGAACTCATTGAAGATCTCAATGGATTGGAAGATGAATGACCGCCTTTCCAAAGGTCTTGTAGATACAAGCACCCCACATGAAGGAGATGGTTTCTGCTGGTCTGCGGATATGAGGGAATCGAATAAAGTGAAGATTGGCCATTTCAGAGAGGCATTCCATGGCCGAAGCGGATACACGATGTCATTGACCAATACTGACCCTACCAAGACCAAGGGTTTCTCCAAGTTTGATTGGCCTCGTTTCCATAATCCTTCGATCAGATTCCCACTTGATTCTGAGGAAGAAGTCAGACTGGATGAGGCAGAAGACAGGAGCATCGAAGGCATTCGTTCTGCAGCCGCCGATGACCCTGATTCAATCGCCAGCATCATCATCGAACCAATTCAAGGAGAAGGTGGAGATAATCACTTTCGCCCAGAATACATGAAGAGACTTTCAGACACCTGTAAGGAAATAGGTGCTCTATTCATCGTTGATGAAGTACAGACAGGTGCCGGAGCAACCGGTAAGATGTGGGCCTATCAGCACACTCAAGCAGAACCGGATATTCTCGCCTTCGGCAAAAAGATGCAGATAGGCGGGGTGATGGCAAAAGACAGTGTCAAGGAATTTGAAGATAATCCGTTCCAAACCAGTAGTCGAATCAATTCGACCTTCGGTGGCAATCTCATTGACATGGTCCGCTGTGCCATGCAACTGGAGATCATAGAACGAGATGGGCTGGTTGAGAACGCTGCTCGCCGCGGGGAAGAATTGATGGCTGGTCTGCACGAACTCGGAGACTCCTTCGAGATGATTTCCAATGTAAGAGGACAAGGCTTGATGGCTGCATTCACACTTCCAGATATCAACTTGCGGAATTCCTTGAGAAGCGCCATCTATGATGGTGGAGCACATGTGTTAAACAGTGGTTTTACCAGTATCAGGCTCAGACCGAGTCTGACGATAAGCAGCGATGAGGTTGATGAGGCACTGAACATCTTCGAAAGCGCAGCAAAGAGTCTACAATCCTCTCAGATCGTGTGAGGTGAAACGTTGACTGGTGTATCACGCGTTGGGATACATGGAAGCCTTTCTCCATTAGGCAAAGAATTAGTGGCTAGGCTGCTTCATCTTGGTAGCGAAGTCATTGTTTCAGATTCCGCTGCTGAAGAGATCAGTAGACTGATGCCAGCATTGTTGCAACATTCGACTGGAAGGTTGATCGGTGGTGATCCGTTCAATGAAACTGGACCGCTGGTGATTTTCTCTGACTCATGCGGGCCTGTATTGGCAGAAAAAATCACTGAATCTGTCTCAAACCGAAAAATACTGGTCCAACCCTCGCACGTATTGTTCGACGATTCTGCAGATGCCGAAGATACCTGTCTCATCGAGATTCATGATCTGATTCATCCAGATGCTGGCGAGAATTGGAGTCTGACCCCATTCAACCAGTGGTATGATGACATTTTTCTCTCAGTGACAGAACTGAAGGATTTTGATGAGGAGAGTCATTGGGTCTCATGGAGAGATGTAGTTGAAGCATTATCCATCTTGACACTCGGAGGTGAAATCCTACCACCGTGGTTGTCGATCTGTGGCAGAAGAACTGTTTCAGGAATGGAGACAAAGCAGCAATTCCAAGCTCTATTGAATAGAAGCTTGAAGGTCCTGAGAGATGACCTCGAAATAGATGATCTGGTGAAGAAGACAATCGTATCAGATACTGAGAACAAGGCTCCGAGCCTACAAAGACCGGATCTTTCTCGTCTACATGACGCACTGAAAGCATCAGGAAA
>Ga0315334_10000901_pt1 | contig 18215 bp, 11 predicted proteins | sample M150034915metaG_FD_205555 | JGI IMG/M metagenome (GOLD analysis project Ga0315334, IMG submission 205555) | Ammonia-oxidizing marine archaeal communities from Monterey Bay, California, United States - M1 500m 34915 | ecosystem: Environmental > Aquatic > Marine > Intertidal zone | place: USA... | reverse complement strand
AACATGGTCTACACCAAGTTGCCCAAAAGTCAATGACAACAACCTTGCCTTTGAGCGAGTCCCAATCAAATGGACTCCCGTCCATAGTCCTTGCTGGTATTGAAATAGTTGAACCCACGAGATTGAGGCGATTAACAGTGCGAGCAAGTTGCGTTTGTAGTTCCGCCTGTTGCTCGGGTGATAACTTAGCCTGGGAAGTTGTGAGTACGACTTGCAGCAAGTCTTTTACTAATTCAGGGTATCTTTCAGCGATTTGAGCAGATTCTTGGCCCATTACGCCAAACGCCGAGGGACTTGTCCGTTCATGTTCAAGTAGAGATGTAACGGCAGAGATAATATCTTCCTTACCCTGCTTAGTTTGAACCTGCATGTAAAATCGAAATGTATCCTCAATCTTGAATTTTACGAATAGAATCTCATCGCTCAATTCCCGCAGGCTGGCAACTAGTTCGGTTGAGAGTTCTTTGTCTTCAATCTGTTTATATGATTCGATGGTTTGGTCAAGCATCCGGAAACTAAGATCAGTGTCTTGTTGGCCGATTGATTGGATGATTTGAGCTAACACTTGAAAAGTACCAAGTCCACGTGCGGGATTTTCGAGGACCGTCGTAAGACTTGTAAGCATCGCAGCTGGATCCCTAGTGGCTTCACTGCCGCCTGAGTAGTCGCGCGCGGTTTCGAGTAAACCAGATTGGTCGATGAGGGGTTGTTCAAGAATAGCTCGAGCATTACGCGCGATATTGATATCCGTGCTCGTGCTGAATCGTTTCCCAAGGGAGTCCAGTAGTACGTTGCCATTTTCCGGATCCATCTGTGATAGGTATAACCCAATTTGTTGTAGCGATGTAAACACACTCGCATCGGCCTCATTACCATCGATCCAAGTGATTGCTTCTTTGCTGATTGCTGCAACGGTTGTGACCACATCGCCTTTGCCCTGTGCTTCAGAAAGCCGCTTTTGCGTAGTGGTGATAAATGCCAGCAACTTTCCTTCTTTGGCGATTGCTTCGTGTTCGTCACTGGCCATCTCATTGGCTAATGCCAATTGCATGGAAAGTGCTTTGGGATCACCAAATTGGTGTAAACGCGAGATGACGGTTTGTTTGATGTCGTATCCATAGCGGCGTTCGGTTTCACTGAGCCCTTCTTTGCTGAGTAGCATCGAAGACAAGTTCTGCAATTCGTTGGTGATCAACATGCCAAATTGCATTTGCTGCTGTTGATTTTGGCTTTGGGGAGGAATTTGAATCAGGATGGAAATAAACTGTTGGATAGCATCGACCGACGAATCTTTAGTGGGTATCGGGAGACTAGCTCGCGTTGCAACAGCTTGTAAAAGACTAGGTGCTTGTGCGGTCGGTGCGGGCGGGACATTGGCAGTTGGTTGGTTGGTTGCAGTAGCGTTGGGATTTGTCGGAACCGTTAGTGGTTCGGCGTCATGGTCATGGTCATGATCATGATCGTGATCGTGATCATTGTTATCAACTACTTTGAATTTATCTGCAGGTGATTGTGCCGTTTCCTCGTCGCCAGAGCAACCAATGATGAAGACGGAAGCTAGTAACAACAGCGCAATTTGGCGTAGGCACAGTGATGTTGTATTGAGGATAGCCATAAGTGAATTACTTTCTTAATTGTTGATCTCAAACGATATTCAATTGTATTAATTGTACTACGCATGACATTATAGGTAGTTCAGACGTTCAATAACATGTTATTTTTCCAACTGGCGAATAACTTCTATCAGCGTTTGAACCATGACACCGCTCGCTCCACCGTCGACCCATTTTTTGGGTGAATCTGCGAAGGCGGGGCCAGCAATGTCCATATGTGTCCAAGACACTTCCGAGACGAATTCTTCGAGGAATTTTCCGGCGGTAATCGCACCACCCCAGCGGCCGGCACCAATATTGCGCAGGTCAGCGACTTTACTTTGTAGTTCGCTGCCAAATTCTTTGAACATGGGAAGTTGCCAGACTTGCTCGCCCGTCACAACTGCCGCGCGAGTTAAATCATCACACCAATCTTGATCATTCGTCATGAAGCCCGTGACATTTAATCCTAGTGCCACACAGCAAGCGCCGGTTAGTGTGGCAAGATCGATCATATGTGCTGGTTTTTGCCCAACGGCAACATCCAATACATCGGCTAACACAAGTCGCCCTTCGGCATCCGTGTTGAGAACTTCGATTGTCTTACCATTGCGAGCCGTAATGACATCGCCGAGTCGATAGGCATTGGAACTCACCATATTTTCAACGAGTCCCACGAGTCCGATGACGTGGCAGGGGAGCTTGAGTTGAGAGATAGCCTGCATCGTGCCAACGACGGTTGCTGCACCTGCCATATCACACTTCATGGTTTTTTGACCATCTGATGGTTTTAGCGACAAGCCACCACTATCATAGGTAACTCCTTTACCCACCAATGCGAGTTGAGGGTCGGCAATATCGGATCCACGATAACGCATGATTACGAGTCGAGCTTCTCGAGCAGAACCCTGGGCGACGGCCAGCAGTGACCCACACTTTTCTTCCGCTAATTTCGCCGCATCCCAGACCTCAATTTCCAGCGAGGTGGTTTCTCCTAGACTTTGAATTTGTTCGGCGAAGGTTTCTGGGTACACCATGTTAGGGGGCCCGTTGACTAGGTCCCGAGTCAAGTTAATACCCTGAGCGATAATGGCGCCATTTTCAACGGTCGATTCATTGCTCGTCGCCCAGAGAATGTTATCCGGTGTGTAAAGATCGTGTTTGCTACGGCAGATGTCTTGACCATGACAACCGACAAGGCTACCGCTGACTGCTGTTTCAAGCGCGGCTTCGTCGCATTCGGGGAAATAATAGGCAACGGTTTTGCGTTGTTTAGCTGCCAGTGTTTTTGCAGCAGCACCGGCGGCTTTGAAATACGAGATGTTTTCAACTGTATCACCACTGCCGAGGCCGACAAGGATGACTACCGGAGCGTTGATTCCGTTGGGTGCTAGCCAAGATGTTGTCACTCCAGCTTTTAAGCTAACCTCTTTGGCGTCAATCATGCGTTGTAGAGCACCGTCCGTTTGTGTATTTAACTCTTGGGCAGGTCCGGATAGTTCGCAGTCACCAAGAGCAACAACAATGGCGTCGACGTCGATTAAATGTAGCGGTTCTTGTGTGATTGCAGTTGCCATGGTGTTAAAATCCTCGTATTGATAGCGTAATGTGTTTGTGGTTATTTATTAAAAAGCATTGAGCAGGTTTTATTTTAGCGGGATGCATTTTGCGTGCGAGTACCCTCTGCGTAGAATCAAAGGTTCGGGCAACGCGTCATATTTCGTCGTCAATTCGCTTGGCGCTGGTACGATACTATGTATGCAGTGGCGATCGATTGATGATTAGCAATGTATGATAAGAGATACGATGGCATTGAATAGCCTTGGAAAATGTGTACGTGAATTGGAGTCGCAAGGCTTCTTGTTACGGTATGAGCACGTCGCCGACCCCTACCTAGAGATTGCTGAGATTCAGCGGCGTGTGTTTGCGAACAACGGGCCGGCAATTCTGTTTACCAACGTGAAAGATTGTCAGTTTCCAGTTGTTTCCAATCTATTTGGAACTCTAGAACGCAGCCGATTTATTTTCCGTAATTCACTTGATCAGGTTCGCCGTTTGGTTCAAGCCAAGGTGGACCCGAGTCAAATTTTACGGCGGCCTTGGCGGCATGTAGGGTTGGCCCTACAAGCGCTGAAGATGATTCCCAAACGATGTTCCCGCGGATCAGTATTAAAGCATCGATGTGAGTTGAGTGATTTGCCGCAAATTCAGAGTTGGCCTGGTGATGGTGGACCGTTTATTACGTTGCCGCAAGTTTTCTCACAGCATCCAGCACAGGATGGATTGTTACAGTCGAATTTAGGGATGTATCGAGTACAACTGGCGGGTGGTGATTATCTTGCAAATCAAGTTGGATTGCATTATCAGATTCACCGAGGAATTGGAGTGCACCAGCAAGTTGCCAATGAATTAGGTAAACCACTGAAAGTAAATATTTTTGTAGGCGGTAGTCCCGCGATGACAGTGGCGGCGGTGATGCCGTTGCCAGAGGGTATGAGTGAATTAACATTTGCCGGTGTGCTAAATGGTAAACGGATCAAGATGATCTGCCAAACAGGTGAGTTACCAATATATGCCGATGCAGATTTTTGTATTCAAGGTGAGATTATTCCAGACGAGTTAAAGCCAGAAGGTCCGTTTGGTGATCACTTAGGGTATTACAGTTTGGCGCACGATTTCCCCGTAATGCGGGTAAATAACGTATTTCATCGTGAAGGCGCAATATGGCCATTCACGGTTGTTGGCCGCCCGCCTCAAGAAGACACTCGGTTCGGTGAGCTCATACATGAAATCACTGGACCAGTGATTCCCTCGGTTTTGCCGGGTGTGAAAGCGGTCCATGCTGTGGATGCAGCCGGCGTCCATCCATTATTGTTGGCTATCGGCAGTGAACGTTATACGCCGTTTAGCGAAGTGGACCATCCGCAGGAACTACTGACACAAGCGCATGCGATTTTGGGACAAGGGCAATTGTCTCTGGCAAAGTACTTGTTCATGTTGAATGATACCGATGTTCCAAGTTTGGATATTGGCCAGATAAAATCGTTTTTGTTAGAGGTGCTGCAGCGAGTTGATTGGCATCGAGACTTACATTTTTCAACCAATACGACGATTGATACGTTGGATTATTCAGGTACAGGGTTAAATCAAGGTTCCAAATTAGTAGTCGCAGCTGCCGGTAATATTAAACGTGAGCTGACGAGTACCTTACCGACACCCTGCTCGTTACCCGCAGAATATACGGACGCCTGTGTTGTTATGCCGGGTGTATTGGCGATTCAGGGTCCGCCGGCGGGTGAAGGCTATGTTCAACAAGTAAACGATTTTTGCTTGACCGTAGGCGACGATCACAGTGTGAATGATTTTCCATTGATCGTGATTGTTGATGAAAGCCATCCACTGGCGAACAATCTCAATGAATTTTTGTGGGTGACATTTACTCGCAGCAATCCAGCGGTGGATGTGCATGGACTCGGTGCGTCGATCAACAATAAGCACTGGGGTTGTACCGGTTCGCTGGTAATTGATGCTCGCTGCAAACCGCATCATGCTCCGCTATTAGAGGTTGATGAGGAGACTTGCCGTCAAGTTGATAACGTTGCTTCTAGTGGGCATGCAATATCTAGATATCTGTGACCACGAATACTGTCGGTCGATCCTCCGGCGGCAGGCCGCCTACGCGAGATCATCAAGTGCGGGTGAGAGGATTCGAACCTCCACGGGATTAACTCCCACATGGCCCTCAACCATGCGCGTCTGCCAGTTCCGCCACACCCGCTTCTAGAGGATTCATTCTAGATTATTTTAAAATAGGTTAAGCATCAAGTGCTAAGGATTGTATTTACTTAAGTCTGGCGCGGGTTATTCCGGTTAGTTGGGTTTCGCCAAACATGCTGCTGGCGACTTGTGGTGTATGCCTTCTTTTGGGGGATTCCAGTCACGTAGAATGATTGTCCGCGTCGATGAGTTGTTTTACCGGCAATGGAAATCCCTGAAATGCTGAATACACTTTGATCAACGCCAGATTTCCCGATGGACTGAGGAATCTGGCAAGCACCTTGTCTGCCTAATCTCTTTATTATGTTGCATTCCCACCCTCCCACACTAAAATTAATTCCAGTTCAACCAGTTGATTCGGATGCTTTGAAAACATCGCGGCGCCAACCTCCGCAACTGACGGAAAACGAACTTGCTCGACAAACCAATGACCTTACGATGCAAGCACTTGCAGGTGGGGTAAGTATATTAGAAGCGAACTTCGCTGCTACCTATCTCTTGGATGCCGACACTCGATACTTGACACTGGGGCCCTTTTGCGGTGCACAGAGTGAGTTGGCAAATGTTGGTGTGCGGATGTTGCAACAAGCAACTGCAGATCTCGAAGCACTTACTGGGCATGTAGTTACCCTAACAACGGTAGATCGCGTAAAGCAATGCAATGCACCAATGGACGCAGCATCCGCCGTGTGTGTCCCCCTGGTTACCCAAGATACTCCGATTGGAACGTTGTGGTTCTTATTTGATAGTCCGCGGGTGTTTGACGACAGTGAATTGATGTTAATCGAGCTGATTGCAGGTATGTCGGCTAACTATTTTACGACTAGCTGTAATGGTGGTAATCAGATAGTCGACGATCAATTGATAACAATGGCTCAAAATTGGCAGCAGAGTCGCCGTTTGCCGATCAATTATTCTCACGCTATGTGGCAAGTGCAAGGCCGGCATCTTGATGATACAGTCATCAGTCGCAATTATTATGACTGCCAGCAAACCGAACAAGGGATGAGCGTATCTCTGGCACATTCCCAAGGGTGTTCGCTTGAGGCCTTGTTGTCGATCGGCGTAGTTGGCAATACTTTGCAACGTATGGTTGCGATGACAAACGATCCTGCGGAAATACTCGAACGAACGAACGCTTGTATTTGGGAAGGTACTGCGGGCGCGCAATTTGCTGATGCCTTGCAGATTGCTCTCGATGCGGATACGGGTCGAGTCACGTATAGTTGCGCTGGTGAGATGATCTTACTGGTTGTGACTCCGGATGGCATCGAAGTTTTAGAGAACATCTCGCCAGAAATAGGTATTATGGACTATGGCGAATATGAAAACCGCTGTCACATCATGCAGCCTGGAGATTTCTTGGTTGCATCAACAGAATGTGGATTCAATCGTGATCGTAACTGGGTTGACGAACTACAAGCGATTACGTCGGCATCTAAATCAAAGATGACAGTAGCGAAATTGATCGACAGTATTGAATCAATACAGTGTGATCATGATCGACAGCATTTGACAACTTGGGCCGAAAACGATCAAGCCATGCTGGTGATGCAATACGCTGGTTAAGCGGCAACGATTAACGTTTCGAGAACTGAGATCCTCGACGAGCACCATGCAAACCAGGCTTTTTTCGTTCGCTCATTCTTGAGTCACGAGTTAGGAAGCCACCGCTGCGTAGAGCGAGGAAGTTTTCTTCGTTGTGGCTGACCATAGCTCGAGCCAAGCCCATTCGAACCGCCCCAGCTTGTCCGGTTGTGCCACCACCGCTGCATCGTACTATTACGTCAACATCATCAGTGTTGCCCGTTAGTTCTAGTACTTCTAATACAGCCCGACGATTTTGAGCGAATTTAAAGTATTCTTCAAAAGGGCGTTTGTTGACGGTGATCTGACCGGTACCAGGACGCACACGAACACGAGCGACCGATGATTTACGACGTCCAGTTCCAAGGCTGTCTTGATTGGACTTACATTTTCTTACAACTGCTGGCATCTTATTTATTTACTTCGTTTAGAGGTGTGAAAAATTAGGCCAACTCACGAGGCTGCGGGTCTTGTGCCTGATGAGTATGATCGGGGCCAACGAAAACCTTTAGTTTGGTCAACATTCTACGCCCTAGTTTATTCTTGGGTAGCATACGACGAACAGCTTCGCTAAGAATAAGTTCTGGTGACTTTTCTCGTCGCTTTCCAGCAGTAATTGATTTCTGCCCTGTGTAGCCAGTGTACCAAGTGTATGTTTTTTGATCCCACTTATTACCACTGAACGTAACTTTTTCTACGTTCACTACGACGACAAAATCGCCAGTATCAACATGTGGTGTATAAGTCGGTTTGTTTTTCCCCATGAGGATCACTGCAATTTCAGAAGCAAGGTGTCCGACTCCCTTTTCTGCAGCATCTACGAGCCACCAATCTTGGGTGACTTCATTAGGTTTCGCCATGTAGGTCTTTTGAGCGACCAACGTACTGTCCTCATATAAGGAGATTATATTAAATTGGTGGAAACAGCCGATTCTAACCCCGTAAATTAGACCTAACAAGGGCTAATTAATACTTTTAGTTTGTTGTTTTGTAACGGCTATCTATTCAAGGTATACCGAGTTTCCGATTAGGTCAAATGGCCTGATCTGCGGTACATAACAACACTTGTATTGCGGTTCGGCCTATACGCAAATAGGTTAGTTGGGTATCTTGTGGAGGGCATGATCAATACAAACACATAGCAAAACAAGATAAAGAAGAAGCGATGAAAGCAGCAGTCCTGAAAGAACGATTTCCTGATGAACGACGAGTTGCATTGTTGCCCGACAATGTTAAAAAGCTGCAAGCCGCAGGTTATGAAATACTTATTGAACGAGGAGCGGGTCTTGGTTCATCCATTACAGATGAAGATTATTCCGCTGCTGGTGCACAGTTAATTGATCGCGCGGAAGCCACCGCCGCCGACATCCTCTTACAAGTTCGTAGTGCGGGCGCGAATACGGCCAACGGCGATGATGATGTTCAATTAATGCACGCTGGGCAAATTGTTATTGGAATGTGCGACCCACTAGGTAACGCTGCAGCGATAGGCATGCTAGCAGAACAAGGCGTCAGTCAAGTTGCACTTGAAATGGTGCCACGCATCAGTCGAGCCCAGAGCATGGATGTACTGAGCTCGATGGCAACGATTGCTGGGTATCGCGCTGTATTGCATTCGGCTTTCGAATTACCTCGAATGTTCCCACTAAATATGACCGCCGCCGGCACTTTAAAGGCCGCTAAAGTCTTTATCATCGGCGCGGGCGTTGCTGGGCTACAAGCCGCAGCAACTGCGAAGCGACTAGGTGCTGTCGTCTCAGCCTATGATGTGCGACCCGACTGCCGCGAACAAGTGGAAAGTATTGGTGCGCGGTTTGTCGAAGTGCAATTGGAATCTGATGATGCGGAAGACGAAGGTGGATACGCCAAACAACAATCGGAAGAATTTCTTGTCAAGCAACGAGAACTAATGGCTGAATTGGCTGCGGAAAGTGATGTGGTTATCACTACGGCCGCAATTCCAGGTCGGCAATCACCGCTATTGATATCAGCTGATGCTGTAGCCACAATGAAGCCAGGTAGTGTTATTGTTGACCTCGCCGCAGAACGAGGTGGTAATTGTGAACTAACACAAGCTGATGAAACAGTGGTAGTGCATAACGTGACGATTCTGGGACCCACAAATCTCCCGTCAGAAATTCCCAACCACGCGAGTCAAATGTTTGGCAATAATATAACTAAATTTTTGCTGCATCTTGTCAATGATGAAGGCGAAGTTCGTTTGGATTTGGAAGATGAAATCATCCAAGGTTGCTTAGTATCTCACGCCGGCCAAGTTATCAATGAACGCATCGCCTCGATGCTAGGTGTCGAGATTGAAGAGGCCAAACAAAGCGAAGATGTAATGGATACTGATAACTACAGTGAGGACGTCGACGATGAATTAGATGCGGACTTGGAACTAGATGATGATGTTGCAGCGGACATCGATTCCGAAGATGCAATGGATACTGATAATTGGGTAGATATCGGCGATGATTTAGATGCGGACTTGGAACTAGACGACGATGCCGCAGTGGACATTGATTCCGAAGATGCAATGGATACTGATAACTACAGTGAGGACGTCGACGATGAATTAGATGCGGACTTGGAGTTAGACGACGATGCCGCAGCGGACATCGATTCCGAAGACGCAATGGATACTGATAACTACAGTGAGGACGTCGACGATGATTTAGATGCGGACTTGGAACTAGACGATGAAGAAAATCAATAGCTAACGACGACGGACAAGAACACGATTTTTATCGAGATTTACAAAGTGAATAAAAGAAAAGCAAACGTAATGAACTTCGAAAAACGATCCAAGTTAATCATTATGCTCGGAGCATGTCTGTTTCTGTTTACAGGTTTACTGTTAGCACAAGATGAGCCATCCTCGGCTTCGGAAAACGTGATCGTGGAACAAAGTAGCGATACCCCCGCGGTTGTTGCGGTTAGCGGCGACTCTGCTGCTGATCATAAATCCGCCATGCTGATGGCCGGTCTGACGATTTTTGTCATTTCGATTTTCGTGGGAGTGGAAGTTATCACTAAAGTTCCCCAGAAATTACATACTCCGTTGATGTCAGGTTCCAATGCCATTAGTGGGATTACTATTGTGGGCGGGATTCTTGTATCGGCTGATTGTGCGAGCGCTGACAATAAGCTTGCTGTCGTTCTCGTGGGAATTGCAATCGCACTGGCCATGATAAATGTAGTAGGCGGTTTTGGGGTGACGCATCGCATGTTGAGCATGTTTACGAAACGCAAAAAAGCGCCTTCGACTTAAGGGTTACAGGTTACGTGAAAATAACAGACGACGAAACGGATTTTTTTAAGGCTGAATCACAGTGGATTCGAAAGTAATATACGACATATTTTATCTATTAGCGGCGATCCTATTTATTCTCGGGGTCAAGTTAATGGGGCACCCACGGACAGCGCGGCGTGGGAACATGTTTGGCATCCTAGGAATGACGATCGCTATCGTTATTTCCATAATGAAGGCCAATGACATAATGAAGGCCAATGACATAATGAAGGCCAATGAAGCGTTAGTGTCCCTGCAGCCATTCACATTAGTTGTGATTGGCCTATGTTGTATGATCGGTATATTTTTTGGTGCAATTTTGGCGACGCGCGTCAAGATGACGGAAATGCCACAGTTGGTTGCGGTCTTTAATGGGATTGGCGGTTTAGCTTCCGTGTTGGTTGCTGGTGCCGCTTTGGTTGTTGCCACAGATTTATTTGTGGATGAAAAAATAGCAACAGCACTGTCGGGTTTTATTGGATCGATTACATTTATTGGGAGTGCAGTAGCCGCCGGCAAGCTTCAGGAACTAAATTTCTTCAAGAAGGGTTTTCCACTACCAACATTCTTGCGCCATATTCTTAACCTAGCATTAGTGTGTGGGTGTGGCTGGGCAAGCTATTCATTGTTGAACGCTTCTTCTGACCAAGCGGTTCTGTTGTATATCGCTATCTGCGGTTTTGGATTTGTCTTGGGCTACACACTGACCGCCCCTATTGGTGGTGCGGACATGCCAGTCGTGATTGCATTGTTGAACTCGTATTCGGGTATCGCGGCATCGGCAACAGGATTTGTGGTCGGTAGTAATATCTTGATTATCGCTGGATCGTTGGTCGGAGCCTCGGGTATTATTTTAACGAGCTTGATGTGTGTGGCGATGAATCGAAGTCTGTTGAGTGTATTATTTGGCGGTGGCAAAGTAGGTGTAGATGTCGATGCAGACGAAGTCTATGCAACAGTTAAACGTACAACGGCTGATGATGTCGCGATGATGGCTGATATGGCCGAGCGAGTGGTGGTTGTGCCGGGATATGGAATGGCCGTAGCACAGGCTCAGAACGCCGTAAGTGATATGGCGGATATACTTGAGGCGCGAGGGGTGACCGTTGAATATGCGATCCATCCAGTGGCCGGCCGGATGCCAGGGCACATGAATGTACTACTGGCCGAAGCTGACGTAGATTACGAACAACTTAAAGAACTCGAAGAGATCAACCCAACATTCGAAACGGTTGATTTAGCCATTGTGCTGGGAGCAAACGATGTTGTAAATCCAGAAGCTCGGAAAGAGGGGACAGTGATTTCTGGTATGCCAATCTTAGATGTTGATAAAGCTCAACAAGTGGTCATCATTAAACGTAGTTTGGGCCCCGGCTATGCTGGTATCCCCAATCCCTTGTTTGCTCAAGACAATGCCTCGATGTTATTTGGAGACGGTCGCGAAATGATTCAAGAAATCATTACGTCCCTAAAAGAGCTATAGCGAGCTCGTGGTTTGGTGCGTTTGCAGCCGCTGCAGTGTAGAATCACTAAAGTCAAATCCACAAACGTGTACTACTTTTCGTAGCGTTGTTGGTATTTATTCCACAGTCGTTTATGGCGGTCGGACATATCGACACGCCGCCCTTGAATGTAAGCTTGTTCTACTTGTGTAGCAATCTCAAGGATATTTCCATTGGCGATTACAAGCGTAGCATCTTTTCCAATATCGAGTGACCCGACGCGGTCAGCGACGCCCAGAATCTGAGCTGGATAAAGTGTTACAGCTTTGAGCGCTTCGTTTGGATCTAAACCATACGCCGCCGCTGTGCCAGCATGATAAGGCAGGTTACGCGACATGGACGCCCCAAAACGACCATCGGAAGAAATGCAGAATTGGATACCACGGCGACTTAGCATCGCCGGAATTTCATAAGGTAAGTCATAGAAATCATCACTCCGCCTGGGCGTACGATATACGCCACCGAGGATTACAGGCACATTGTGTTTTTTTAAGAGTTCCGCACAGTAAATAGCGTCATATCCACCATTAATAATGAGCTTCACCTTTTGGCGAACGGCAAACGCGACTGCGGATTGAATTTGATTGGCGTTATTGGCGTTCACGATGATGGGCACGTCGCCGGCGAGTACAGCCCGCATCGATTCCCACTTCATGTCGACCAAAGTGTCAGGATTATCCCGTCGAGCCATGTTGTACCGTCGAGCGGTTGCAAATTGTTCTTCTAGCTTTGCCAGTAATTTTTCTCGAGTGGCAATTTGTTCTTTGGCTGAACTGGTCACCCACCAATCGCTAACTACTGCCATTAATGGCCAGTTAATGTGCAAGCCGGCAGCAGAGCGAATGGTTAAATCTTCGTAGGTCCAGCCGTCAAGTTGTAGTACGGCGGAGCGACCGGATACTGTGCCTCCTGAAGGAGCGGCAAGGCATAATAATACACCGTTGCTGCGAGTTGTTGGAATGATCTCGCTGTCTGGATTTACTGCAACTTCCGCTCGAACATTAGGGTTAAAAGTACCCGTTTCATTTTCATCCCTAGAAGCGCGCACCGCATTGATTTCGACCAATCCCATATTGGTGTATGCATCTAGCATGCCGGGAAAAACATGTTTTCCCTTGATGGCGATGACTTGGCAATTCTGCGGTAGGTCAAATCCCGTACCGACAGCCGTTATCTTGCCGTTGTCGAACAGTAAGGTGGCCTTGGTCAGAGTTTTACCGCTGACGGTATGGATCGTACCACCAACTAAAGCGATGGGGTGAGTTTGTTTGGCCCCCGGTACTTCAGGTGATGCGAGCAGACTCGCGGTGGTTGCGACAAGAGCTATGCTCGAGAGTATTCGAATAAGCATTATGTTCAGTCCAGTTGTGGTTTGAAAATGTGTTTGTGTGGAGTGTGTCGTTGGTTTTTGTTTTAGGTGAGATCAGTCATCTTTTTCTTCTTGCTGACGTTGCTCTTCGTTGATCATTTGCATCAACTGTTGCAAACGGCCTTGTTGGATTTGAGCACCATGGTTGCACCGTCCATCTGCATGGCTATGACCGGCACAGAACAAATCTTCGCGAGGCCATAAATCGATATCACTTTTGTTGGTTTCGTTGAGGCCCAGCATTGTTTCACCGGAGGCAAGTATTTTTTGGATTAGCGTGGATCGACGATCGAGCACCGTAGGTCGATGGGCAATATCATCGGCACGATCAAAATACTTCATGCCATCTATCCATGTTTGTTCACAACGACTAAATACCGATAGCGGTGGACCGCTCCAGATTACAAAGTCTGCTTGCTTGCCCGCTTCCAGTGACCCCACATATTGTGAGATACGTAATTGTTTGGCGGGATTTAGAGTGACAAATTTGAGGGCTTCCTCTGGTGCAACGCCGCCGTATTTTACAGCTTTTGCTGCCTCATGGTTGAGGTGGCGACCGAGTTCTTTATCATCTGAATTAAATGAAACCACGACACCAGCGTTGTGCATGATGGCTCCGTTATAGGGAATTGCGTCGTAGACTTCTAGCTTGTAAGCCCACCAGTCGGCGAAGGATGATCCCATAGCACCGTGCTGTGCCATTTCTTCAGCCACTTTGTATCCCTCTAAAATGTGTTGAAAGGTACCGATTTGAATGTTGAAATGCTCTAGAGTACGCATGAGCGTAAGTATTTCGTCTTGTCTATAACTGTGACAATGAATCCAGCGATCCCCATCGAGTATTTCTTGTAGCGCTTCGAGTTCTAAGTCAACTCGTGGCGGCAACCCCTGCTGTGTCTTGTTCCACTGTAGGTGATCTTTTTTATATTGCCCTGCGCGCACAAATGCATCTCGCATGATTTGTTCAACGCCCATACGAGTCTGAGGATAGCGGGTCGTATAGTCATCTCCCCAGTTACTTTGCTTGACGTTTTCTCCCAAGGCAAATTTAATGCCTGAGGGGGCTGCGGCAAATTTCATCTGTTCGCCAAGTAAACCCCACCGTAACTTGATCACTTGATTTTGCCCGCCAATTGGGTTGGCGGAGCCATGTAAAATATTGGCCATCGTGACGCCACCGGCGAGTTGGTGATAAATTGTCATATCATGTGAATCAATAAAGTCGCCTATGCGAACTTCGGCGGTTATGGATTGTGCGCTCTCGTTGACTCCTCCATCGGTTGCCATGTGTGAATGACAATCAATAATTCCGGCAGTGATGTGTTTGCCCGCTGCATCGACTACGATCGCACCGCGAGGTACTTTTAAATCGGCTCCCACTGCGACAATGACTCCGTTTTCAACAAGCATGTCAGATTTTTGTAGGATCCCTTGTTCTCCGGACGTCCAAATTGTTGCATTGGTTATGAGCAGTACTTTTGGTTGATTAGGTTTAGTGTCTCGGCCATAGGCACCAAGTGGGAAATTCACAGCAAACGTTGCTTTGTCTTGCGCCTCAGATTTTTCATCCTTTTTCTCTTGTACCGCGGAATCGTCTTGTTCAGTTGTTTTCTCTATTTCCCGTGTAATCGTAATGTCCGTGATCGTCCCGTCCGGTGTGGTCCATTGCCCTTGTCCGTGAACAGGACCCGTGGCAGAATCGTTTCCGATTAATGTCAAGGTAAACATGATAAATCCATCATGGTCAAAATGCTTCCCGGGCAAGACAGCACTTAGGCGAGCACCTCGCAGTGAAACTTTGGTAAGCGGAATTACTACTTGGTCGTGTTCGTCTTCTTCAGATTCTTTTTTGGGATCTTTATCGTTGTCTTTATTTTGTTGTTTTACGGTTTGTGTCAATTGCCCGGATAGTTTGGGAGCCTTCCCTGAAAGTTTAAGATTCCATATTGTGGATTCTTTACTGAGCGATAGCTTCCAATTTCCGCTGACGTCTACGAGTGGTTTTTTGTTGAGTTCAAATCGTTGTCCGGCGACCCACACTTCATGGATGTTGGTTTTTGCATTAAAAATATCACCAGTTGTAATAATCAAACTTGCTAGTTTTCCTGCCGCGACAGTACCCACGAGATTTGTTACTCCGAGGGCAGTGGCTGGTTGAGTTGTTAGAGCAGCTAAGGCTCGTTCAGGATCGAGTCCGCGTTGAACAGCACGGCGTAGGTTTTTGAGAAAGTCCGATCGTTTATTGAGACCATGGCTGGTGAGCATTATCGGGATACCAGCGCTGGCAAGGCGTCCCGGGTTTTCTGGGGCAATATCCCAATGCATGAGCGTTTTGAGCGACACAGCACGTGCTGATTCGATACTGCCAACATTGGGTGCTTTCGGAAAAGCAACAGGTACGATAACACTGCGAGCGGCTTGTTTAATTGCGTCGAGACGTTGATATTCTTTACCGGATCCGAGCATGATAGCTGACAGGTTAAATTCGCGTGAGAATCGATCGGCTCGTAGAAAATACTGTTCGTTGCCGGTAACAAACAGCGCCGTTTGTTTTTGTGAAATCAATGGTTGTAAAGCAGCGAGGGCGTCATTGCGTTCAGGGCGATTGGTCGTTTGACCACTATTAAAAGTATTCCAGGCTTTCGCATACCATTGGGCATCCAGCAGTGCTTGTCTCGCTAGGGCAACGGCTCCCATTGGTGAATTAGGATAATTGGTGCGTTCGCGCCCGCTAGGTATTGTTAGGTGGATGTGTTGAAAAACGTTTTGACGCAGTACAACACGATCATTGCTGCCTGCGCCACAAATCACAACGGCGCTGTTACCTCGAAAGATCCCTTTGGGAGGAATTGCCAATCGTGTTGTGAATCCCTGGCTACGATAAGAAGTGTTTAGTGAACTACTGTTGCGGTAGTTCGTGGCCATATCTAGCTGTGGTGTAATCGCATCATTCCAATAGGGCGCTCCAAGCGAATTGGAATTGTTCTCAACGCTGTTTTCGCTGTAGGCATCGATAAAGCCCGCGTACACAGTTTTTCCAGAAAGATCGATGATACGGGCACCAGCTGGTGTGGCTCCTGATTTTCGGATTTCTTGAATTACGTCACCTTTGATGACGATCTCCATGTCCTCTAATTTCTCTCCGGGTTTTGTAATAACTCTAGCATGCGTTAACACAGTCCAATTAGGAGTGTTGTTTTGTAAGCCAACGACTGGGTCTGTGGTCGGTGGTTGAGATTGTGCGGATAAAGAAACCGCTCCGAAAAATAGGACTAACAGACAGAGATTAAAAGGGCGTAGAGTGTAATGCAACATAGTAATTCGAGTGTTTCACTGAATAAAAATGGACTAAAATCAACTTCTTCAATCCTATGATATATTGCTGCACTTTGAAATCTACTGTTCAGATTAAAACGTAGATTGTTTGATGGTGTAGAATAGTGCGAGTTCGATTTCCTTTCCTTTTTAATGCTGTTACTCACTATGCCTAAACGTAATGTTGCCATCATTATTGCTACGTTGTTGCTATCACTGATTTGTTATTCAAAGATTCCGCAAAACAACTATATTCGGCTCTATCAACGGGCAACAACCATGCTCGATGCGCGCTATGTCGAAAAGATTGATCAGCGTCAGTTATTCCAAGGGGCCATGAACGGGATGATGGCGACTCTTGATGAGCACTCTGTATATATGGCACCACGAGAATACCGTGGCTTAGATGAAGTGCTTAATCAAGAATTTGGGGGTTTAGGGATATATATTGAGCGAATCCAAGAATCCAATGAAATACGGATTATTACACCAGCACTGGGAAGTCCGGCGCTAGAAGCAGGGCTTGAGGCGGGGGACGTTATCGTTCGTATTGGCGTTCGCCATACCGCAGATTTGACAATTGAGGAATCACAAAAACTGCTGAAGGGTCCCGCTGGCAAAGATGTTGAATTGACGGTGCGGAGAAAGGACGAGGACGAGTTGCTATCGTTTACGGTAACTAGAGCGATTATTCAAATGGCGTCTGTGCGAGGTTACAACCGTCAAGCGGATGGACAATGGCAATATCGACTGCCGGGCGCCGACCAAGGAATTATTTATATGCAGTTAGTTGATTTTGCCGCACGTTCGGCAGCAGAGATTAAGTCAATTTTGGAGGCGGCCGCTGCACAAAGTAGCTATCGAGGAATTATTCTCGATTTACGAGGCAATGGCGGGGGACTGTTAAATACCGCCGTCGATGTTTGTGATTTGTTCATCAACCAGCAAAAAATTGTGAGTGTTCGTTTTCGTAATACGCAACAAAACCGTAGCTATGAGGGTACGGCTGATGCGACGATTGATGCGACCACACCAATGGTGATTTTGATTGATGAGAACTCGGCAAGCGCTAGTGAAATTACCACAGCTTGTTTACAGGATAATGAACGAGTCGTTGTAATTGGACAACGTAGTTATGGCAAAGGCTCGGTTCAGGATGTTGAGATTTTACAAGCGGGTGATGAAGAGCACGCGATCAAATTTACGATCGCGCATTTTTGGAGACCCAATGGACAGAACATCCATCGCCGCGAACCCGTTGAGCAAACGGACGCAAACGCTGTGTGGGGTGTCCGGCCAACGGAGGGCTACGAAGTGGTCCTGACGAGCGAACAGCAAGCGGCAAATCAACAAGATCGGTTGAGAAGGTTTGTGATTCAACCACAGTCGAATGAAACCAACAATGAGCCGCCAACCGCACCCGCAACAAGTGTTGAATTTGACCAGAAGTCTACTAAGCCTAAGGTGGACCCACATTTGCAAAAAGCGATCGAGTATCTAAACCAGCGAGATTTTGCCGCCTAAAAGGCTTGTTGATGGAAGCAGCAATGGTCGTGAATAGGATTACCGCTAGATAATCCTCGTTAAGCAATTATTGACTGGTGTTGGTATCTTCCTGCACAGGATTAAGATTGTCGTACCCCCGTTCTTGTAGATCACTGGTGGTCCAGTCCTCTTCATTACCGCTGACAATGATGGTGGCGCCGCGGGTTACAACAAACTTACCCGTTTCTGGGAAATATGGCGGTCGTTGTAGTGTGTATTCGTAATTTCCTGGC
>Ga0315334_10000898_pt1 | contig 18242 bp, 34 predicted proteins | sample M150034915metaG_FD_205555 | JGI IMG/M metagenome (GOLD analysis project Ga0315334, IMG submission 205555) | Ammonia-oxidizing marine archaeal communities from Monterey Bay, California, United States - M1 500m 34915 | ecosystem: Environmental > Aquatic > Marine > Intertidal zone | place: USA... | reverse complement strand
ACCAATCTGGCCAGCACCACCCCCGACAAAACAAACAACCCCCCCAAACACCACACCGAAATAAGCAAATCGAAAATAGCGCGAGGTCGGTATTTTTTTGTCTGGCCAATTCTTTTGTTATTGCTGCTGCCATAGTAGTAGTAACTATTACTGTCAGTAGTAGGCGCAACTACTGTCAGTAGTAGGCGCTGCTGCTACTAGTAATACTTACTGCTGCCAGTAGTAGGGGAGACATGCGTCACAGCAGGTTGGTTTCCGGTGCGGGTATCGATACACTTCAACTTGTTCAAGTGTATCGATACCGAAAAAGGAGGATCATCTGGAAAATTCTAAATCGGAAACTGTATGAGTCGTTGGCTGGATAAAACTATCCAACGAACGACCAGAGGAGGCTAGCCCCGGCATAGCCACATGGCTATAAAAAAGCGGGGCTTTGTTTCCTCCCCCTGCCCCGAGGCGTCCCGCTCCATAGCCTAAGCGCGAGCGAGGCCGGGACTCTTTTGCCTTGGTGTTCGAGCACCCATTCATTGGCAATCAAGCCCCGGCCTTGCCCAATCGAAGCAGCCGGGGAGGACCGCACCTGCGGGGAGAGAGGAGGGAACCCGCATGATGATCCCGGCTACAACATTTGCTATCGTAGTAACCGAGACATGATCATGTCAAGTACCATCTTCTACATCTTCAGTTGTTAGGGAAACACCAAAGGTTTACTCTTTGGAATAGCAACATCGCTTTCAAAATTGTTGTAAGATTCGTGCAGAGCGCCGCTGGCCAGAAAGAGTAAACTTCAGACATGCCGGAATACACGGAAGTAATCCATCCGAAGACAGGTAGGCCACCGAAGCGCGCCAAAGAAGGGACCTCTACTACACTCACCGTGCGAATACCTGCTGAAATCAAGAACCAGATGATTGATCGTGCTCAGGAGTACGACCTGACTGTTACCGAATACCTTATATCTCTTGTTCAAAGGGATGAATGAGCAGCCCGTTGCCGCCGGAGCGGTGAACCGTGCAAATCTTTGATGTATTTTAAGTGGACTTCGAGGAGTGCTCGATCTGGACATCGTGGACATCGAAGTTTCACGAGTGATCCAAACGATTTTCCTGAAGGGTATCGGGGTTCTGTGCAAATCTTCAACGAATTCGCATACCCCCATATCGGTATTGTTTTCAACAAGGCCGAACAGTCTACTGTAGTAGCACCCAGATCGCAACCCTGAAGAACAAAAATCGTGGCAATCCCTAAGAAATACCCAGATCATGCGTCAGTTCAAACAACGATGCACCTCCCGGGCCGCCTTCGCAACGAATTGGCAGCACATTGTGAGAGTCTTGGGGTATCCATGAACGAGTGGTGCGGCATAATGATAAGGCAGGCATTGGAAGAGGCCCGAGGTTTACCCGGACCTCCTCCGCCAGCCGCCCCCATTCCCACCCGTATCGATATTCTTAGACAATATCTAACGGGGGAAACGGTTCTGGAGCCCTGCGGTAAGCCTTACCCGTGTGAACGAGAAAGAACTGACCCAGAGTTCCACGGATCTATTGAGTTCTGCGGGCATTGCCGCATCATGCTTCAGTAGTATCGGGACTATCCTCCCCTTCGGTCGGTTCGTCCCGCAGTTTTATGATCTCATCGCTTGGGCTGTAAGCCAACGGAGTCCATCGGGACTCCCTCACATCGCCCAAAGCGGTGTCCATTTGTTCACACCACTCAGCCGAGTTGGCCATCAGCACGCCCTCAACCATCATCGACTCTATGCATTCAAGAATAAGTTTCTTGTTCTCAAAGATTACCTTTGGATCAATACGAACTTCGCTCTTTGTGCATAGCATCGCCATCAAGCCGAGCACCGGCACGGCGGCCACTTCACCTAAATGTGTCTTTTTTGCATTCTCAAAGTCTGAAGAACCTATCAACATTGGTTGATCTGGTCCTCCGGTCGCCGCCCAGACTGGCGACTTCAGCCAATCTTTGACAACTTTGGACACCCGGGATGCGATCACTTCAAAGTTTGCATCACCTTTCTCCCTATCGGAGAGATCATGCAAGGCTTCGTCCCAGTCACCATCCCAATCGTCTAATGATTTATCATTTTCTATTTCCATAGCCTTCCATTATACCAACACATGTCTAGATTCCAACCTGCATGGTAAGAAATCCGGGGCTATTTAGGGGTGCGAGGGGGCCGAAGCCCCCCCGCTTCGCGGAGGACCGGAGAAGGAGACTGATAAAACTCCAGTCCCCGGCGTTCTAGACAGCCACCCGAACGTCCTCGTCCACTTCGATCTGAGTCGGCCCACTTATATGGGCACGGCCCCTGCGAAATGGCTCGTCCTGAAGGCTGTCTTCCCTGTCTTCGTACAAATCATGCACGAAATGGAAGACGTTACTCTCTATGTCCTCGTCTGCGTATGGCGAATTGCCGTCCTCTACCCATGCCGTAACTTCATCTTCTTCTACGGTCACGGTAAAGAACCGCTTTTGCGTCACATAAATTTCGTAGGTCATGCTTGTTCCTTCTCGTCCCAACACAATCCTGTCTCCTCATCCACATCAACATCATTGATGATGCCCTTAGATGTGGGAAGATCGAAGATCACCTTCGTATCACCCACCATTATGGTGTGTTTTACGTTGGGTCCATGACCAATGTCTGATTGGCTCATTGTTCTCCTTCAAATTGTCTATGTATTTCACTTGCTGCCGCCTGTGGCGGCGATGGGGGTGGGGGGGGCCGAAGCCCCCCCCGAATATGCTCAGGTCCCGACGGTTAGGTCCGTGCCTGTCACCCGCCTGTATGATGTGGTGAAGTATCGTGGCCACCATTGCTTGACTGGCTTGCCACTACCAAGGTCGGTCAGTAGTTCGACCGCATCCTCCACATCCCGACGGATCAGCACCTTCGACTTGATACAAGTCTTGATGCATTGCATGCCCAACGTGTCGCTGTAACTCTGATGTGGTGCAATGACCCCACCATCCGTTACCCACACGACCGGCGCATTGCGACGCTGCTTCTGTTGGATCGCCCACACCAAGGCGGGGTAATCCACCCCGTTGCCTCCGCGTGATCCCGGGATCGCTGTGGTCATTCGACCCTTCTCACCCAGTATCCAACAGTTAGCCTTGCCGTCCTTGTCCATTGAGTTGGTTGTGTAGCACGCCACGGTGCAACCGGGGGCTGCTTCCATAATGTCCAACACATCCTTCTCAGACAAGGCCATCGAACCGCTGTAGTCAATCAGCACCACCCCGCCGTTGCCCTTGACCTTCCGGTCAAAGATTCGCCTCTGCGGATCGGTGAGATACCTTGCGATTCGGCGTGGATTTCGGCCCATGTTGGTGGCGATCCGACGCTTCCCCAGACCACCCGGTACATGCCGGGTGAGGTTCTGTGTCTTCACGTTCAACTGTGCCCATGATCCTGAGTCCGAAGCCCGGTTCGGTTGGTGCTTCTCCAAATCTTGCTTAGATATTGGAGCCCCACCTTCCTCGCCATCGTTCTTCCCGGGAGCATCACCACGCTCGCCGTCTTCACCATCTTCACCATCGCCTGACGAACCCTCATTGGATTCGTCTTCTTCCTTCTCGTCGTCCCCGCTTTCGGCGGGATCGGCAAGTCGGTCCAAGTATTCGGCAATCTGTTCCGTATGCAGAAATCCCTCAATGAGTTCATTCTGCGGGTCCATGACTCCCGTACAGGTTCGTGTGCTGGTGAGACTGTGCCTATCCTCTCGCCAGATTCGCCGTAGTTCCTTCTGAACTAACTGGTGAATCCTTCTGAGTCGTGGTCCCCATCCCGGCTTGTGCCTTCGGATTCCGGTGAGGTATTTGTTAATACCACCGGTTCCTGAGATACAAGCCGTGAAGTAGACCGCTTCGGCCCAGTCGCCGCGCTCTGCGATGCGTTCCCCGGCGTTCATTTCGGTGCCGTCCTCAAGATGCTCAAGATCAAACCCTGCCTTTTCGACAAGGAAGTTCACTCTTGCTTCCTCAGCACACACCAACGCCCGGTCGGTTGCGATGCCACGATCAGTCCAAGGTTTCCGGTCACCCGGTGAAACTTTGGCGTGCATCATCTCATGCGCACGGATCACCCGGTCCAGATCAAAGTTCTGAATCGGTGTCACCATGTGCCTGAGAAGCACCGCTGTCCGCGGAACGCCTCGCTCTGCTGCGCATGGATCAATGACCCATTCGGCAGGCTCGTCGTTCGCTCCATCCTTACGCCGGATTAGTTCCGGCAAAGGACGAAGATCCTGTGCATATTCAGTTTTCAAATGACTCATCATCAATCTCCTTTAAGTCCGATGATGTAAGGGAGGGTTGGGGGGGGCTTGCGCCCCCCCCGACCGGGTTGACCTTGCTAGACGGTATCTACCCGAATCGCGTCCAAGAAACTCTCCGCACGGTTGCCGAAGATCAGTTTCGCGGCCCGCTCGTCGCCGTGGATACGGTTAAGTTGTCCGTAGGCGTAGAACTGACGCAAACTGATTCGACGGTCACCAGCATCGGCCATCTTCCGGGCGTATTCTTGAATGTTGCTAGGCAACGCTTCCAAGGAATCCGGATGAGGCTCGTTAATGCGGATCGAACACGGGAAACGGTCCTTCAAAGCCGTCGGCAATTCCTCCATGTTCTCAATATTCGTGGTCATCACGACTGAGAAGCCCTCGCGAGGAATTTCTATACGACCGGTTGCAGGATTTTCCCACTTAGCCGATTCGACAGTATCGGTCATTGCCAGCAATGTCGCGAATACGTCGCCACCAGCCTTGTCAATCTCGTCTACGACGAGCCGACCACCAGTAACTCCGTTGCCACGCCATGCCTTAATGGCAGCACCATCATGCCACTTGAACGCGCCGTCCCTGTCGGGCAAAAACCCACCAGTTACGTCGAAATTCGTCATGTCTTCGGTGCAGACCAACCGCCATGCACCGGAATCGTCGGTACCGTTATTAAGACCCGCAAAGGTCTTACCGGTTCCCGGCGGTCCATAAAGGATAACCCGGTCAATTCCCGCGGACAGAACATCTAAGAAGTCCTGCCAACATTGCGGGAGTTTGATTTGCATAGTCATGCTGTCTCCATTCGCATGTCATTTTTTATGTCAAGTATCGCTATGGCGCTAGTTCCCCAGCACCACACCACCACCCTAACGGGTAGTGTCCGCGTTTCCACTAGTGCGGAACGTGGACACTAGTCGGTTCCCCGACCAGCAGAACTCCACCCTATCCTCTACTGTCCGCGTTTCCACTAGTCGAACATCTGTTCGATTCACACGCTACACATGCGTGCGCTCGCGCGCGTACCCGCGTGCGTCCCGCTTCAAAAATGCTGGGGACGGGGCTATACAGGGGTATCCCTGCTAGTCCCGCTTTATAAGGGGTAGGTAGCCCCGCTCCCCGGACACCCCCAAGGGGGAACGGGACTACCCGAGGGTGGACGGGGGGGCTTACGCCCCCCTATCCGTTTATGCCTTGATGCTCGGCTTATGGCTCATGCCTGCCGGGATTACTGACCCGTCTGGCATACGCGTAGCCCATTCATCTTCGCCGGAAACAAGACCCAATCGTGAGCCCTGATCCCAATGAACGTGAATTGTGCCCAAATCGTCAACGCGATCGACAGTTCCCAGATTGCCCGGCACCAGATTGGTGTACGGATCAGTCGTAGAAACCAAACGAACGCGATCTCTGCGCTCAACCATGTCTCTCCTTATTCAATTGTGGGTATTTCTAGGGAAGGGGGGTGGCTTTCACCACCCCCCGGTATTACCCACGATCTAACCGCTGCGCTGAACCATGTCCCGGTTCACTTCGCTGACGCCCACCCAATGAGTCGCCATGCCACATGCTCGTAAAGCCTGTGTCTCTAGCAATTCGATGAGTTTCGCCATCGCATCTAGGTATGAGCCGTACAGATCCTTCTCGGGATGTTCTTCCATTTCGTCCCAGTCAGGATGTTCCGGATACAACGGGTTGGTATCGCCATTGACCGTGTGGTCAAAGACAACCTCTCCGTCTTTCCATGCCCATGCGCCTGTGAAGCACATCCCGCCTTCTTCGTACTTCGTGATGAAGGTGAGATTCGGATACATCTTCGCAATCTGGGTGAAATCCGCTGGCCCCCACGCTGTGTCGTAGTAGAACGTCACATGCTGGGTGCCATGTTCGACATAATCTTCGCCAAGTTCGGCTTCGTACCGCGTGTGGCAGTCACCCCATTTGGTGCCCCAGTTGTCGATACACCATTGGTAGCCGTCGATTGTTCCCGCTATGTCATCCTTCTTCGTGAACACTGAACCACCGGATCCGCCATCAGGCAGTTCCATGTTCTTGTGTCCATTCTCAGGAAACGGGAGCAATTTGTCGAAGATTTTTGCCTCTGGGAATGCTCCCAGATCGGATGCCACTTCGTCGCTACGTTCATCGCACTTGACAGCCTCAACAAATTTCGTGAGATCGTCAACCGATCCGTAGACGGTCGTCGTGTTACTACACCAGTTTGGCATAAGTCTCCTTCTTATTCAGTTGTGGGTATTGCTAGGGAAGGGGAGGGGGGGGTTGTCTCCCCCTCCCCGATTTCACCCGCACTCCCATGCGAGTTCGGTCGAAACTGTGCCGGTTTCTCCGGCATAATCATCGGTTCCGCCGATTCCATCTTGCCAAGCACAGTAATCATCTTCTGTGATTCCTGTGTAAAGCACGATCTGGCCGTCATTGTCGTAGGCATGGTCCATAAATTCCATAAGACGAACGACCAGATTGGTCCGGTCACCGAACATTGTGTCCAGTCTCATAAGTCTCTTTCTTATTCGGTTGTGGGTATTGCTAGGGGCGGGTATGGGAGCGACCCAGCAGACTAGAATAACCAAGGGTCGAATTGGCTCTAGTGCTCCTCCCATACCCTAAGGGTATGCTAAATAAACTATCTTCAAGTGTCCGCGTTTCCACCGGAGGGGTTGGGGGGACTCTCGTCCCCCCAACTTCACTCCAGTCGATCGTCAGGAAAGTTTCGTTACGACAAAGTTGTCGAACGTGGTCTCCATAAGATCCATCTTGTCCAAGGTGGACCAGTCCGCTCCATCTTCACCGTGAACCACGGCTTGTATGGCTTCGTCCTGCGAATCGGCATCTACTTCCACGGAACATTCGACTTCCGTGGTGAAGATCACTTCGTATCGCATGAGTCTCCTTCTATTCAGTTGTGGGTGCCGCCTCTAGCGACAACCACCATCCTATCTTTCAGTGTCCGCGTTTCCACTGGCACGAATCGGTGCTGCCAGACCCATGTCTCTCCCGCGTTTCCGCACAGCCAGCAGGTGAGTCCCGCTTCTAAGGACCAAGTAACCTCGCACGCCCCGCATCCCAAACTACTGGTCAGGCTGGCGGGGCTTTTTCGCATCCGTGCTTTCTAGCACGGGACTATCTTGCCCGTGGGCAAGTAGTGAAGAAGAGTGCCACCTAACCGGGCTAGCCCGGAGTTTCGGCGCTTCTCCATTGTCGGTACTTCACGCATCATCGTCTAAGCAAAGCACCCGCTGCGATTTCCACGGTGTGCGTACACTCTTCTTCGTGGAGGTGACGGGAATCGAACCCGTGTCCGAAAGCGGTCCGCATGCGGCTTTCACTTCCGTCTAAACCTGTTCACCCCCGTAGAGGAGGGGGGGCTTTCGCCCCCCCATCCCTCGGGTATTGCCTTACTTGACCTTCGCGAAAGGCTTTTTGTCCTTCCGCGTGATGGCCGGTTCCACGATTGCGTCCGTGGTCCTGCCATCCTTGACCTCACGGTCCAACGAGCCGATGCTCGCCGAGATCGTGGTCACCCTGTCCCACAGGTCGAGATCGACCAATGTTCGCAGGAGTTCCACATCCACGGTTCGCGTCTCGCCACGGATCACATCGACGGTGTTGCCGTCCGATGTGGTGAAAGAATCGACTCCCAAGGCGAGAAATGCTTTCTCGCACTCAGTCCACGCTTCCTTCGCCGCGTCCAAGGCGTGCTTGGCGTCGATCACGGCGTTCGCCGTGGCCTCACCGGTGCTCGCTAGGACTTCCGCATTGACCTTGAAGGTAATACCCGATGTAACGGTTGCCTGTGTTTCCACGATGGCCTCCTATGTAGTCGCAACGACCCTTGTAGTCGTTACTGGTACTAACACTATCGGGGGTTGTCCGCGTTTCCACGGGCAACCCCCGACTGGCTAGTTCTGTTGGCCGTTCTCCCGCTTCTTGCGGTCGAACTCCGCATCGTCCTGTAGGAATCCGTTGATGAATACCGTGACGATTAGGTGGGCGTCTGGTTCGTAGCAAAGTACGAACTCGGCGTCCTGAATCTTGAGTTGGCTGGGGAAACGCTTGCTCGCGTACACGATTGGCCGTCGAACGTAAATGTCTGCCATAAAGTTGATCGCGGTTTCCCGGTCACACTTACGACGTTCCATCATCCGTTCGATGACATGCTTCGTGAACGACAAGGTTTCCACCGGCTTCGTCAGTAGATCAGCCATAGGGTTTCTCCTTCTCTATTCAGTTGTAAAGTAGTCACTTCTCAGCGACAACCACCATCCTATCGGGGGTTGTCCGCGTTTCCACTACCCTAGTCTTGGCGCTATCCGGCCTGCGCCTGCGCGCTCGCGCGCGCGAGGGCGTCCCGCTTCTAAATAAAGCGGCGGGGCTATACAGGCTGTGGTCGCCTAGCCCCGCTCACATGGGTCCACCCTGTCGGGGGCCGGGGCTCTCCCACGCCAGACACGAAGAAGGGGAGCCTTGCGGCTCCCCAACTCCTTATCGCTTGGGTGGCGTGATCCGCCCGCCCTTGCGCTTCATGTTGTGTGGCGTCTTACGTTTGGTGCTCATACTCCGCTACACCTCTTTGCCAACTCTATGGCAGCGAGGATGCGGCCACCCGCGAAGGCGTCGATGTTATCCTGACGGATTTCTTCGACAACCTCGCAGATCAGTATGCCGTACCAACCGTGGCACCGGCTCCAATCGTTCAGGTCTAGCATGTTGCCTCCTATCGGCAGTAGTGACAGAACACTCCGTCGTCGTACAGGTCGCCACCAGCGCAATCGTCGTGATTGAACCGGCAAAGATCCTTACCGACGCCGTAGTCGCCGCATACGTCCGTAGCACACTCTACGCAAGGGACGTAATGAACGATCATCGACCGTCGGTACATGGCAGACTCGGGAGTCCGATAACTCGGTCCGAACATACATGTCTCCTATTCAGTTGTGTACCCCCACTCTATCGGGGGTTGTCCGCGTTGCCACCGAGTGGAAACGCGGACTAGTCCGGATAGTCTGATCCTTGTCACCAAGTCGGTGGCACACAACTGGAAGGAACCGTCTTATGACGACCCGTGGAATCCCACCCGTGAGCGACTACGCCCATTGGAACGAGGATGCGGAACTCATGTGGTACGAGGAGAACAAGTACGACATGATGTACGGAAACGAGGAAGCGTGGTACGAGGATGACTACCTAGACGACTACGCCGACGAGGACGAGGACTAATCAGTAGGGACGGGGGGCGAAAGCCCCCCTCCCGCCCTCGTCCCGTCCCGCTTCTAAGAACGGGGCCGGGGCTGTTATAGCCCTAGGTCATGTAGCCCCGCTTACGGACTACTCCCACATCTCCGGCGGGGCTAGCCCACACGCGAAGAAGGGGAGGGCTTTCGCCCTCCCCGCCTTCTTTAGATCCAGTCCTGATACTCTTCGTCCCAGACGAGGCCATCGTTCTCAGTCTCGTCAGCACGATCGACCAGTACCCACTCCATTACTGTTCGGAGTAGGTGGTCGTAGTCTCCGGAGGTGGCTTCGGATTGGAACTCTTTGCGCTCGTCCTTGTCAATTCCGGCTCGTCTCAGAGCCTTCTCAACACGGCCGAGAATCGCGAAAGCGTTCCCATCCTCTCCCACAAGGTTGACAACTACGTCAGGATGCTTAGGCATACTCCAAATCCTCCTCTATGACGAAGAATTCGCCGTCGATCCAGTCGGCTGTCAATCCCAGAGTCTCTAGATGGTCGCGGAAACGATCTTCCACCGCGAACGCTATCCATTGAGCCTCATCGGACCGATCTCCGTCAGTTTCTCCCGCGTGGTAGTCGGCCATCAGAACCTTCTCCGCATCAGTAGCGAAGTCTGGCAGCACATTGAGCACCATGTGGGAAATCCCGTAGATACCGTGAGTGCCATCTACATAGCACCCTACTGTCCAGTCCATAGGATTCTCCTATTCTGTTGTGAGCCGATGGTGTACCCATCGACACCACTATCCTATCGACTACTGTCCGCGTTCCCTCCAAGTGGAAACGCGGACACTCGTGGATAGAGTGAGGTCACAACCAAATAGGGAAGGAAGTAGACAGATGGCTATGAGCCGGAAGCACTACCTACGAGCGGCGAAGATCCTAGGAGAGAATGGGATCGGACCGTGGGATGTGATTACCTTCGCATTCATCCAGATGTTTGAGGATGATAACGAGAATCACGACCGCGACAAGTTCCGCCAAGAAGTAGCACACCACTACACCAAGTGAGGAGTCGGGAGGCGAAAGCCTCCCCTCTCCCTCAGTCCCGCTTCTAACAGAACAGCAAGCGCAGCGGGGCTATACAGGGTGGTGGTCGGCTAGCCCCGATTATCTAGTTCTCCCACCTTCCGGGCGGGACTCTTCCACACACGCGGAGAAAGGGAGGGCTTGCGCCCTCCCCTCCCGTTAGCGTGGCGGATACAGTTCTTCCATCTGCGCTAGCACACCCTTTTTGGTTCCCTTGGGTGTTACCCCGTGGGCCATAACAATGTCCTTAGCAAGACGAAAGATGTTCGCACGATGCTTTAGCCCTGTCTTTACTTCAAGGGCTAGAGCGTGCTTCACCGTTATCCGGCGTGCCCATTCAATGGCATCACCCGTAATGGTCATGCCACCATCTTCATGTACTTCTACTGGCATGTCATGCTCCTTCTGTATTCGGTTGTGCCACCACTCTATCCACTACTGTCCGCGTTCCCTCCCAGTGGAAACGCGGACTAGTCCGGATAGGATGATGATTGTCGCTGGGGATACCAGTGACTACAACATAGGAGGACAATCCAACATGCCGGATCCAACATGGCAGGATTTCCACGACGGCGACGACTACACCGAAGACTCGGTGTGGCAGGCAATCGCCGACGCGGAAGGGTTGGACTACTCAGAGATCGCTGACGGCGATCTCGTAGAGTGGCTCTGATCTAGAGGGAAGGGAGGCGCAAGCCTCCCAACCCTTTAGGGTCCCGCATCCAAATCTCTGACATGAGGTCCGGGGCTATACAGGGTGGTGGTGTGCTAGTCCCGTTTTGGTGGAGATCCCTTTGGGTAGCGGGACTTGCCAAGGCACGAAGGAAGGGGAGGGCTTTCGCCCTCCCCGCCTTCTTCTGTTAGAGAATGATCTCTCCGTACTCCATTGAGTACCCTTCGGGAAGGCCCGTCAATAGATCAAACGGACCTAGTTTCATGGTGTCCTCGCCGTAAGCCTCCACCCATTCAGGAGTGGACTCTTCCGGTATGAGGACTCCCTGATTCCTGACATCCTTAGCGTATCCGTCTCCTAGTTCGTGAGAACCGAAGAGGAACGGGGACATCGTGGCGAGGAACCAGCGTGAATACTGATCCTCCATGTCAGGGCGCTGGTAGGTCTTTAGAACCAACCATTCCCACGAGCCATCAGGACTCCGATAGGTGGCATGAGGCGTGGATTGCTCCACGGTCCTGCCGAACGGATTCTTGACTGCCATAGTGGCCTCCATCTATGTAGTTGTGTATCGGTGGGTTCCCCCATCGACAACCACCATCCTATCCATACTTGTCCGCGTTGCCACCGGGTGGAAACGTGGACACTAGTGGATAGAGTAGGGGTACACAACTAGGGAGGTCCATCATGGACGATACCGATCAGACCGAAGAACGCTCCGAATTGGAGATTCTGGAGGATTACTACGAGGCCCAAGGGAACAAACTCCCCTTGCTAGCGGCCCTCATGGACCAGATGCTCGGATTCAAGGGCAAAGCGAGAGACTGACAAACGAAAGGAGGCCCGGCCCCTACGGGGGTCGGGTTCTCCGCGAGTCCCGCTTCTAAGCCATACGGCTGCGGAGCCGGGGCTACTTCACTCGGTGGTGCGCCAGTCCCGTTATATAAGCGTCCCGGTGGGTGTCACGGTAACCGTGTACGTCTAACCCGTAGACGCGAAAGAGTCCCCGGCTTTCACCGGGGACCCTCTCTCAGTCCTCTTCGATCAGTTCTGTGCCGATCTCTTCGATCAACCCATCCTCGTCGTACATAATCCAGTCTTCCCAGATGTCCGCTTCAAGAATGTCAGCATCGGTGGGATCAACCCATTCGATTTCTAGGCCCATGATTCTCACCTCCTTAGGTGCGTAGGCCGGTGGTGCCCCCCCCTTTCGGGGGGGGCCTCCGGTCAGTCCTGCGGCGGGATCTCTCCCAAGGATTCCATGATCCTTATGACCTGCGGGCTGAGGTCTGCCAAGTCGATTTCCTCCTCCTCCACCGGGGTGGACTCATTGAAGGGAACCGGACCGGGTAGCCTCTCCGCTACGATCGTGCCGTTGGCTACTGCCTCAGCGAATTCCTCATCGGTCATCGCGTTGGCAATTCGCTGGCCTATCTTCCACAACGCCACCATCGTGTCGTTGTCGGAAGTAGGTGACGGTACATCCCGCTCCCGTGATGCCCGTGTGGGCGTCGGACGGTCGCGGCGATCTACTTTCGCCATAGCGCCTCCTCTGTTGTGAAGTAGCATGTCGTTGGGGAACTCCCATCGACAACCACCATGCTATCCACAAGTGTCCACGTTTCCACCGGCCCTAGTTTCCAGTCATTCCTAGCGGTTCTCACTCGTTCTCATTCACGCTCGCTCGCGCGCACGCGCGCCCGTCCCGCTTCTAAATCTGCTGCGCCGGGGCTTTTTTACCCTGAGTCGCCTAGTCCCGGTATAGGGGATCTCCCTCGCTGGAGGCCGGGACTCCTCCACCACTAAGAGGGAGGGGCTTTCGCCCCCCCGCTCTAAGCGGCTTCCATCTTCCACGCTTTGGTCTCCCGGCGACGGCGGAGTCGGCGCTCCTTGCGACGGTCACGGCCCATCTCACTGTTGCCATGCTCATCACGCCAAACCAGCCTCGTCCCAAAGGACTTAGCACCGGGGCGACCAGCACGCTTGGCCCCACAAATGGGGCAACGGCAAGTCACCATTAGGTTTCCTCCTAGTTGTCAAGGGAAGGAACAATGGTGGCCCCCGCCGAAGCGGGGGCCGGTCCATCGTCAGGGTGTTGGATCGCAGGTGTTTCCCAACACCATCCGTGTACGAGTTTCCCCGTACTCCGACTCCAGATCGCTCAGACGGTCCCAATCCTCAGGTTCCATGGTGGAACCGAAGAAATTGTGGAGCGCCTGCATCGTCCGGAGACGAGCCAGCAGGACAAGGTCCGGGTTCATCCGGTGCCCCTTCCAGTTGTGTGCCGGTGGGGGGATCCCCATCGACAACCACCATGCTAGTGCCTAGTGTCCGCGTTGCCACCAGTGGAAACGTGGACACTGGCGGCTAGGGTGGTGGAACACCACTCAACGAGAGGGGGTGACATGACCTACGAAACCGACGAGCAAGAAGAACTTGCTTGGGAGAAAGCGTGGTTCCTCTACGAGGAGGGGCTGGGGCCGAATCCCATGGAGGGCTTCAAGACCGCTGACCGATAGGAGGAAGGGGGGGCAGGGTGAAAGCCCTGCCCTCCCCCTTCGGGGGTCCCGCTTCTAAATCTGTCTGGTTCAGCGCCGGGGCTATACAGGGGTTAACCGGAGCAGTCCCGATCTTTTACTCCCGCCGTGCGACCTCCGGGGCTTCTTCGCCCATACCGGAGGCCACCGTAGGCTCACCGTGGACACCGGGAAGGTTGCCCCCGGCTCTCGCCGGGGGCTCCCCTTCACTTCTTGAGAGCGGCTTTCGCTCTCACCCGCCGCATGAGGCTCTTGAATTCAAGATCCTCTAGATTCTGAGCATCTTCCTCATTGAGGGAGACTCCCATCATCGTCGCGGCGGCCAACTTAGTCCGCAAGCGGGCCAAGTCGGTAACCCATGGCTTGATCATAGCCACACCCTTTCTGTAGGGTGCTATCACTCTATCGGCTAGTGTCCACGTTTCCACTAGGCAGGAAACGCGGACAAGCGTGGATAGGGTGTGGTTGTGGCAGTAGGTGATGGGCAATCACCTCGCACCCGGCCGTCGGGGCCGTGAGTGCCTGCCATAGGCAGCGGACCCGTACTCCCCTCCGGGTCCGCTGCCAGTTCGCCAGTCCCGCTTCTAAATGAGTCCGGGCTAGCCCCGTATAAAGAGAAAGCGCCGGGGCTTCTCCGGAGGTAGGTTCGGCAGCCCCCACCACACGCACACCGGACGCGAGAAAGGGAGGGCCTCTCGGCCCCCCCTCTCCGTCCTATCTACCCTGCCACTCTGAGCAGTTCTTGCTCAAAGTGATCGCGTCGTAGATCGTAGGTCTGAGAGTCGATATCGAAGCCGTATTCGGCTCGCTCGTCCTCTCCATGACCTTGGCAGTAGTCGATAACGACTCCGCAGTAGCCACAACAGGAATCCATCCTTCACCTCCCCTCAGTTGTCAACGGGCTCTCGGTGGAGCCGTGGCTCCACCCTATCCACCAGTGTCCACGTTTCCACTAGCCTGTCAGTCTGCGCCTAGGCCCCGTTCCGTCCCGGCAAAAAAGCGCTAGCCGGGGCTCCTCCGGGGACAAGTCCGGCAGTCCCGTATAAAGACGCATCAGGCGTTCCGGGCGCACCGGCACACCGGCACACCAGACGCGAAAAGGGGGGACCTTTCGGTCCCCCCTCTCCGCTCATGGCCTCAGCAGTAGTGCCATGCCTCGGGATCACTCGGGTAGAACTCACCCTCCTGATTCTCCAGCATGATCATGTACTCACCACCGTCGTAGACGACGCTGCCAGTTCCCTGCCAGTTGGCCACGTTCCGGCTGAAGTCGCCCGTGAGGCGCACTAGCGCCTCCCAGACATCGCCGGTACCGACCAACTGCTCGGAGTGGACTGGATCACGGGTATCAACCCACCAGCCACCCTCCTCAGAACCGCCGTAGCGCCTGTCCAGTTCGTACACGTTCACGAAGATGGGTGCGGGCCACGGTTCCAGCCGTGAAAGGCCCCTACGGACCCGCTCCGGCTGAACCTCAGCCGTTGCACGGATGTCCGTGTACTCAGCCGTGTATGCCACGACCGTGGACCCTCTCTCAATCGGCTCTCTGCGCTGAAGCGCGCGGAACATCTTGAGCATGATGCCTCCTCAGTTGTCAATCGGCCCAGATGGGCCGGAGGCCCATCGTATCCACGATTGTCCACGTTTCCACCAGTCCGCAAGTCCGGTGCTAGGCCCCATTGCGCCCCGGCGAAAAAAAGCGCCAGCCGGGGCTATACAGCGGTTGGGTGGGCAGTCCCGAGTAATAGAAGCGCAGCGGGGCTCTACAGGGATTGGGTGGGCCGGTCCCGTGTATGCACGGGCAACCCCGGGGCTGTTCTGGCATGTAACGTTTGCTGCTCCAATTGGAGCCGGTAACACCGGAGGTGGGACGCGAGAAAGGGGGGGCCTTTCGACCCCCCCTTCCCGTCATTGATCACCAGAGGGTGCTAACCGCCGTGTCGCCGGTCGTAGTACTCCTCCTCAAGCATCTGAGCCTCGCACTCCGGCGATCCGAACTCCCAACCGCTATGCCCTGCCTCGCAGGACCAACCGTGGGAGCCTGACCCGCTGACGACCCGCTTGAGCGGTGCGCCGCAGTCATCGATCACGACCGTGTCCGAGTAGGAATCCGGTTCCGGGTTCCCGCTGGCCCGCTCCACGAGCCAGTGACAGCGCTCGCCGGTTGGACCATCTCGAAGACCACGTTCGTGGTCGTAGATCACCTCTGAGACGAGTTCCATGTACTTGTGTCCCTCGCAGCACTGGGGCCACGCATCACCGCCACCGCAATGGCCCTCGTCGGGCAGTACATCCGGTGCGCAGTAAGGCGTATCGCCGTACCTCGCTCGAATGTCGGCGTTAGCCTTGTCCGATGCGAAGGGGTCGATCCCTTGTGCTACGAGAATCTCAAGGAGTTGTCCGTCCGCTATGGCGGCTTGCGCCTCCAATGCTTGTGCGTACAGCATGTTTCCCTCTCTTGCCGGTTTCTCCGGCGATTCGGTTGTCAATGAACGACGCCTTGTGGCGCCGCCGACCCCTCGTGGGCCGAAAGGCCCACGATATCGAGAATTGTCCGCGTTTCCACCAGCCACTAGTCCGGGTCTATCCTTGATGCGTCCCGGGTATAAAGACGCCCCTCGGGGCTATACAGGGGTAGGGCGGGCTAGTCCCGTTATATGGGACGCTCCTCCGGGGCTGTTTTGGCTCACCGGGGTCACCGGCGACACCGCAGGGGTTGTAGGCAAGGGACGGCCCCCCGACCGAAGCCGGGGGGACTCGCCCTTGACAACCTCAAGGGTTGTTCTTTCCGTCGTCCCGATACGAGACGACATCGGGAATGTGGTCTGGCGTACACCAGCCACACTCGGTCTTACCGTCCGTGGACGGTGGCTTACCGTGGCAATGCGGGCATTCGTCCATACTTCCTCCTACAGCCCGTAGGCCGGGGGTCTATTGACCCCCAGCCCGCCGGACCACTAGTGGCATTACAGCAACCGGGATGAGACACCCGATTGTGACCCCTACGGTGAAGCCGAGGCTGATAGCCAGCCCGGCCATACCATCGGAGATGGCGTTGCCTAGGAAGCCTCCTACGGCTGCTCCGGCTGCTTTCGACCGGTATCGCCTAGGCAGGAGATACTCCCCAAACTCGACGCCCAACAGCATGCCTATTACCAGCACGCCGTTGTCGATCATGCCGAACACGATCGCTTCGCGCATCTTGCCTCCTCTGTAGTTGTCAAGGGTTCCACCCTATCCACTAGTGTCCGCGTTTCCACTTCGACGCATGTATCCGCTCGCCCCTCGGGGCTGTACAGGGTATGGCCGGGGTAGCCCCGTGGTTTGATCTGATTATTCGGGTCTCCGGGGCTGTTCTGCTCACCGGGGGCACCGGGGGCACCGGGGCCTCAGACGCGAGAAAGGGGGGCCTTTCGGCCCCCCTCGCCCTATCGCTTTTCCACCTTCCGGCGTATGTCGCCGTTGTAGTCGATCGGGATCCCTTTCATCTCACGATGATCCCGTATGTCTTGCCGTAGCACCCGGATCGCTAGGAATGTCATGGATCCGAGGCCCAGAAAGAGCACCAGTTGGACTATGCGGGTAATCAGCATGTTGCCTCCCTCTATTCGGTTGTGCCCCCACTCTACCGTGGACTGTCCGCGTTCCCTCCCGCGGTGGCAACGCGGACAGACGGGGATAGGGTGAGGGCTAACAACTAGGAAGGGGTTAGAGATGCCAGATTACATCTGTGGCAAGTGTAACGGGGCGCGCATCGTCAATCGGCGCTGGTGCCCGCAATGTGAGGGATGGGCCATAGTCAATGTGATGGGGAGCCCGCACATCGGCCTCCCGATCAAAGATGGGGAACGGATCATCTCGGAGATTAGAGCCGAGCAGGCGGTCCTGAGACACCGCTGAGAGTCTGCCCGTCGGGGGTATCCCCCTCCCCCCGGCGGGCAACCCCTCCCCCCGGTGGGGGTTGCGGGGCTGTGGCGGGCACAACTCTTGCCCTAGTGGAAACGCGGACACTAGGAGATAGAGTGAGGGTACACAACTGAGAAGGGGGTGAGTGTAATGACTAAGGCCATTGATTGGCTCTACGCCAACGATTGGCGCTGGTTCGCAGCGTTCGTCGTGGCTCAGATCACGTTCGTGGTCGCTTTCCTGTGGTTCGCCACATGGATTAGCGCCTACGCCATACAGAACTGGTACTGAGCCCGCTGGGGCGGCTCTGAGAGGCTCTGAGAGTCTCTGGGAGCCCGCTCCCCCACCCAAGGGGCGGGGGAAAGCGGGGCTGTCCGACTCAGTTGGTGAGAACGTCCAAGGCGGTCTTCCAGCCCTTGTCTTTGCCGGAGTCGCGGTAGAACTCGGTATATCCGCAGTCAGCACATGCGACATATGTGAACTTCTGGTTCTGGAGGTTCACATACCGGGAAGCACCGTCACCTGTGGTGCGGATCTTTCCTGTCTCT
>Ga0315334_10000895_pt1 | contig 18266 bp, 12 predicted proteins | sample M150034915metaG_FD_205555 | JGI IMG/M metagenome (GOLD analysis project Ga0315334, IMG submission 205555) | Ammonia-oxidizing marine archaeal communities from Monterey Bay, California, United States - M1 500m 34915 | ecosystem: Environmental > Aquatic > Marine > Intertidal zone | place: USA... | reverse complement strand
CTTAGCTTTTATTTCGTTCACCTGAGCTACTAAATAGCTTCCTCTATGCATGTTGTACACAGGTCGTACAGAGTGCGCATATAGATTTATTAGAAGCGTTAAAAGAACTCCAAACAAAATTGCTTTACCCAATAGAAATGCCAGATACGTTAAACTGTACTTTGTACCGCTCGACTCTCTGTAGCTTAGCATATCTTCAGCGCCACTAATCTCAGCTTTCAACCATTTATCTTTCCTATCCTTTCGTTGCTCCATCAACGCGATATTTTCATTTGATGTGCCGTTGGCTCTCATGGATTTGAGTTGCTCGTCGGCTGCTTTCATCTCTTCCTTATGCGCCTTCTCTAAACTCTCTTTATTGTTTTTTGCAGTAGCAATACCTGCATCGATTTCTCCATCGGACATCACAGGAGAAGGAATCTCCATCAATGGTATCGTACTGTTGATATAAGCAGAGAACGTTGCATTATCCGCAATTTTTCTTTGTAATTCTAATGCTCTATTCAATGTGTTCAGATGCTCATTGAACTCCTTATCTGTAACTTCATCACCAAATGCCCCGCTCATATTCGGTAGGTTACTACGTTCAGTTGAAAGATCTGAACCAGTACTGGACATTGCAGGATTTACCACTTCGGTTCCCAGAGAATCTGCTGAATAATTCATTAAATAATACGGCAGGAAAGTTAGAACACCGCCAATTAACAAAACAAAAACAGGTTGTAATATAAAATACCAGCTTCGATTAAAAGAATCTGCAATTGCTCCTTTGATACTGTCAGACAATTTCGCATTGGCACCTTCGGTGTTAATATAAATGGCTCCAACGTTGGTAATAAAAGCTATTGAAAACAAAAGGACAAGAATTGTCATGATTCCAAGTACAGATGGTGAATACCAAATTCCAGCTAATACTGCTCCCCATCCATATAATGAGTCTGATTGATTTAAAACAACAATTATACCGGCAATTACCAAAAGCACTCCGATAACAGAAACAGCAAATATTGCGGCTTTTTTTCCATTACTGTTGTTTCCAAATGAAACTTTACCAACTATCCAAGTAACAGCAATAACTAGAGCCAGTGGTCCGCCAAGCATTCCTATTAGTGGTTGGTTAAATAAATAGCCGATAAATTCTAAAATAGCATAACCAATAAAACCGTAAAGCGTAACTTTTAGTGATCCGCGATAACTACTCCATTTAAGAACACCAGGCACAGTATTTATAACACTCAAGAACACATCAATAGGTATTGTTATACAGTACCTGATAATAATTCTCAACGCCATCAATGCAATATCAGTTACCATACATAATATTTTGTATACAACTTTTATTACAGGCAATACAATCTCGGTATAAATCCAGTTAAGTACAAACCCAACATAGCCCAATATGAAGGTGATAAAATAAATAGCGTATATCACAATGTTGTATGGAAACGACAAGAACATCCCCAAAACCACTAAAATTAAGTGCCAGTTCGGATTGTTACTTGCAGCACTCGAAAGGTTTTCTAACTTAAGTAAACCTCTGGGTTTATCCTCTTTGTTTTGGGATATAATATATCCCAAACCGGCAAGTAATAGCAAAGGAGTAATTGATGCAGCAATAAAAGTGATAATGTAGTTCATAAGTAAGTGAAATTAGTGATCCTACGTTAGGCTTTCGGAAACGCCATCCAGTATAATTGTATTTAAAAATACATACTGCACGCAATAAAGATAATAAAATATGTAAAATTGAACTCTGTTTGTTTTTGATTAAAATTTTAAGCTTACAAAAGTTAATCCTGAGTGCGCTTTAATTGGTGCTAAAATCGATTGAATAAATTTCAGGGAGTCATTAATCATGTATTAACTTTCGAAGATTTCGTTGCCAAATAGATTATATTTGTGAAAAAATTGATTCGTTCTATGTTGGTTTATTTGGATAATGCAGCAACTACGCCTATTGCTCCGGAAGTTATTGATGCTATGTTGCCGATATTGAAAGATGATTATGGCAATCCTTCTTCCATGCATTCTTTTGGTAGAAATGCGAAAGCCCTAATTGAAGTTTCAAGAAGGTCAATTGCCGGGCACCTGAATTGCAAACCATCAGAAATTATTTTCACTTCAGGTGGTACAGAAGCGGATAATATGGCATTGCATTCTGCGGTGAATCAAATGGGAGTAAAACAAATTGTCACATCTCGACTGGAGCATCACGCAATTGGAAATACAGTAATTGAAATAGAAAAATCCAAAAAAGCTCGAATTTCATACGTAAAAGTTGATAAAAAGGGTGCTGTGGATTTAGAGGATCTTGAAAGTCTGATTGATACCGAGGAAAAAACGTTGGTTTGTTTGATGCACGCCAATAACGAAATAGCAACATTATTGCCGTTGGAAAAAGTAAGTGCTATTTGCCGTAAACATGATGCTCTACTTCATTCGGACACCGTTCAAACAATGGGACATTATCCTTTTGATCTAAAACAACTCGATATTGACTTCATAACCGGAGCCGCACATAAATTTCACGGACCCAAAGGAATCGGTTTTTTATATGTAAATGAAAATGTAAAAGTAGAACCCTTAATACATGGCGGATTACAGGAACGCGGGAATCGAAGCGGAACGGAAAATGTATACGGAATAGCTGGTCTGTCCAAAGCCATGGACCTCGCATATGAGGACCTTGAAGAACATCAAAAACACGTACAGGGTCTAAAAACATATATGATAAATGAGCTAAACAAGGAATTTGACGATATCCGTTTCTATGGTGATATAGATCCTGATCGATCACTGTATACCATCTTGAATGTTTGTTTTCCAGCCACAAGTAAATCGAGTATGCTCTTGTTCACTCTGGATTTGAAAGGAGTTGCAGTATCCGGTGGTAGTGCATGCTCATCAGGCGCTTCTCAAGGATCCCATGTTTTAGAAGGTATAAAAGCAGATATGACCCGTCCAAATGTCCGGTTCTCCTTCTCGCGATATACAACAAAAAAAGAAGTAGATTATGCGCTTCAACAAGTTATAGCAGCATATGAAAAGAACCTGAGCTAATCGATGCAAAAAGAGGTGCATATTCTTATTTTGAGCTCTTGGTACCCGAGTCAAATAAAACCATTTCTTGGAAATTTCGTGCAACGTCAAGCGAAGCTTCTCTCAAGTAGGTATAAGGTTACTGTGCTGTACACAAATACGGATAATTCAGCAAAAAGTATCAATATAAATAAAACTCAAGATGTAGCACTTACTGAGCTCATTGTGCATCATCCGAAGGGAAATTGGTTCTTGGCAAGAAAACGAAACCAGAAAAAGGCCTTCAACAAAGGATTGGAATCAATTAAGGATGTAGATGTTATTATTGGAAATGTATTGCTACCCAGAGGGCATCAATTTGTTACTGCCGTAAAAAAATTCGCCTGTCCCCTATTGTATATAGAACATGGATCTTATTTTGGAAACAGCAAGAGACAAAGCTGGTCTAAAATTGATCGAATAGTTCTCAAAATGGTGCGTGACCGAACCAATGAAGTTATTGCCGTTTCTCAGGTACTAAAAGACACTATGAAAACTGATTTTGAACATTTTGACATCAAAATTATTGGAAATCATGTTGCTGCTGATTTATTCCAACCTGCCCCAAAGGAGATTCATCCTATAACAGAGTTTTTACATGTATCAACCATGGATGAGCGAACAAAAAACCCTGAAGGAATTTTGGATGCATGCGTTCTTCTTAAAAATCAAGAAAGCAAATTCCTGCTCACAATTATATCAGACGAAGACGTCTCTAAATGGAAAATACTGGCTACTAAAAAAGGACTTCGTGAAAATATAAAATTTATTGGCCCTCTTGAATGGAGCGAGCTTGTGCCATATTACCAAAAAGCGGATGCTTTGGTTGTTTTTTCACATTATGAATCGTTTTCCATTGTAATTGCAGAAGCATGGATGACGGGAACTCCTGTTATTTCAACCTCTGTTGGCATTGCACACAACATGGATGCAGCCATGGGAATTCTTGTTGAAAAAAATGTTCCTAAAAGTCTTTCTCAGGCGATGCTTTCTGTGATCAATAAAGAACGGTCTTTCGATCAGAACGAAATAATAAGGCATGCAGCACAATTCAAAGGCGATGCACTATTAGAAAAATGGTCGGAAACGATTGAACAGCATGTTGAATAAACCAGTGGTATACGAAGCTCTATCAAGCGAGCTTGATTCAAGAACTGATCTACTCCAAAGATCTTTGGACGATCTAAGCTCAATATTGGAAGATGAAACAAAGAGCAGCGCAGGAGATAAGCATGAAACGTCCAGAGCGATGACACATCGCGAACAGGAAAAACTAGCTGGTCAATTGAATCAGCTACTAAAATTGAAAAATGCGCTTTCGCAAATCAATCCACTTGAAAAGCATGATTCAATTCAATATGGAAGTCTAGTAGAGACGAATCAAGGTTATTTTTTCTTTTCGATAGGAATTGGTGCTATCTCAGTTGCAAATAACGAGGTTTTCTGTATTACCTCAACTACGCCTTTGGGACAAGTTCTTCTAGATAAGTCAATGGGCGACACACTGAAATTCAGAAATGAATCGATCGAAATATTTAATGTTTCGTAAAAAAATCTGAAAGAAAATAATATATCAGATAAGATTCGTTAGGTTATCGACACCAAAAGTTCGCTCAACAGTAAAAGCTTCGGCATACTTAACACCTATCGGACGTCCGTATTCTTCCATTCTGGATTTTAAAAAATCAAAAAAGCCCTGATCTGAGATAGGTGTTTCCGGTTCTTTAGAATCCGGGTCGTAAAATTGCGATTTGAATGCCTTTATCGCTTCCATTTTCCTATCGAAATATTCTGTAACATCAATTACAAAATCAGGTTTGATGTAATTGTACTGATTGTAATGGTAGACCGCTTTTGGCCGGTGCTTCTGCTGAGCTTTACCTTCCCACTGGGTATCTATCTTAATTAGCCCGGAAAGAAAACAGGCTTCTGATACGAGCTTGCTCGCGCGTCCGTGGTCGGGATGTCTGTCCGACATAGCATTTGCTAAAACAATTTTCGGTCTGAATCTCCTGATCTGTTCAATGATCCGCAATTTATTTTGCTCGTTAATTTCGAAAAAGCCATCTTCCATTTTTAAATTAACTCTGTGATGTACTCCCATTATTTTTGAAGACACCTCAGCTTCCTTATGTCGTAATTCTATCGAGCCCCTTGATCCAAGCTCCCCTTGCGTCAGATCAACGATACCAACACGCATACCGGCATCGATATGTTTCATTAGTGTGCCCGAAGAAGATAATTCAACATCATCGGGGTGTGCGGCAAATGCTAATATGTCTACTTCTGTACGCATAGAAATTAATTTGATTTAAGGGATTTTCCGTACTGATAATTCCTAAACCCTGCAATAAATGTAAATAAAACAAATATAAGTACAGTAACTATGATGCTTGTTGGAAATTTCCCCAAACCTTCTCCCTGTGTATACGAATGCAATCCGACCAGGTAAAAATTAACACCAAAAAAGGTAAACAAAATGGAAGCATAACCCCAAACTCCGGCAACATTAAAAGTGAATTTACCCCGAAGCGATGGGATATAACGCAAATGCAGGATCACAGCATATACCAAAATGGCAACCAAAGCCCAGGTTTCCTTCGGATCCCAGCCCCAGTATCGTCCCCAGGATTCATTTGCCCAAATTCCTCCCAAAAATGTTCCAATTGCAAGCATAAAGATCCCTATGGTCATCGTCATTTCCGAAACATAGGTTAGCTCATTTATATTCATTGTAACGACCTGTCCATTTTTTTTGGTTCTAAAAATGTAAAGCAACAAGTTCAATATCCCCAGAATACAAGAGATTCCCAAAGGTCCATAACTACCCGTAATTACGGCAACATGGATCATCAACCAATACGATTTAAGAACCGGTTGCAGCGGTGTAATTTCAGGGTCCATCAAATTCATTTCGGTAACGAAGATCATGAGCGAAGCCAAAATTGCAGTGGCAGCAAGAATAACCGCTTTCTTACTCGAGAAGATCAACCCGGTAAGCATCGTCACCCAGGCAATGAACACTACTGCTTCATAACCATTACTCCAGGGCACATGACCTGCGATGTCCCAGCGCATATAAATTCCCGCACCATGATATAGGAAAACAGCAATAATAAACGACGTAAGCACCTGCGATATTCGTTTGAAGATCAAGTTCGCTCGTATCGATGGCCGTATAAATATTTTCACAAAAAAGAGCAACAACAAAAGAAATCCAAGTGCCAAATAGGATCGATATGAATTCTTGAAAATATTCATCTTATTGTAGGTAATCTCGGTGCTTATCTTGCTTTCACTAGGAACAACATTCTTGCCCTCATCACGCTGGAATTGTTTCAAGATATCCAGATCATCTTTTGCCTTGCCATACCGATTCGTTATTGCTGCAGAATCCAGGCTATTAAAGTAATTTATTGCAATACGTGTTGAATTAGAATCTATGGCCATTAGTTCTTTTTCAAAAGGAACATACCATGTATTGTTCGGATCATTTTTCACCGGAAGAATTTTCACATTGTGCCAGCCAAAAATGGATTGTACTACCTGATACCGTTCGACGAGTTTAATAAGTTTTTTGTCGTATTCTCCCCGCTGGGATTCAAGCTTTTGATGCGCCTTTGCATATTCTTCCGCCAACTTGAACATACCTTTCTCGTCTGTTAAAGCAGTAAATGAGATCAATGAGCCGGTCATTCCCAACTCTTCGCGCAAATTAGATTTAGAAGACACATAAATAATATTCTGATCCAACCAGTAATCACGATACATGTGCATGCTGATAATGGTTTGAACAGCATTGTAGTTTTCATAGGTACTGCTTCTTGATATCTTGCGCAGGAATTGATCGCATAATGTGTGAATTGGTATAATTCTACCGGTAAAATCCTGAATCAATAAAGACGCCAGGTCCTCTGAATGCTCCTCGGACATAATACGATAAACTGGCTGTTTAACTTCGTTTTGTTTTTGTGGGCTGGTTTGATCTTGCGCAAATGTTGCCGAACTTAAAAGGAGCAAGCCAGCAAAAACTGCCATTATTTTTTCTCGCTTTTCTCTCGATTTTTTGAGCTTTTGATTTAATTCTCTAAATCTTCCCGTACTCGATAATAAGGACAACAACATGCCTATTCCCATTATTAAATAACCCAAATACGAAATGTTAGTCCCCCACCAGTCGTGATTTACGCTCAAACGTGTGCCTCCTTCATCGGGATCATAGCTCGACTGGAAAAATCTGTACCCACGGTAGTCCATCACGTTATTCATGAAAATCCTTTGATCTCGTGTATAATCGTTCTGTTCGTCTATAATTGTCACCTCACTGGCAAAAGAGGAAGGAGAATCAGAGCCCGGATATTTATCGAGTTGAAAATCATTACACCGTATGGCAAATGGTATTGGTATTCGGAGCGAACCGTATTCCATTTCGTAGGTGAGCCCGTTAAGGCCGAAAACAACATGTTCCGGAATTGCCCCCTGACCTCCCTCAAGATCGATCAGCTTTGATTCAGAAGCATCCGTTACCCGCACTGTTAATATATCTGTGCCAACATCCTTCCTGCCGGATGCAATTTTCATCATTTTGGAATTTTGAATAATTTGTTTGAATACAAACTGTTCGTCTCCCACCTGATAAAGTGTGGTGGTTTCAAAGCCAACAAGTGTATCGAGTGGCACCGTTCGGTACAATGAATCCGAAATTTCTGAGTCCGACTGCCTTGCCTTCGTCATTTCCGACATCGGTAAATAACGCATTGGTAATTGGGTTTTAACCAGGATTTTTCTTCCACGCTGGAAAACTTCAATTCCAGGCATTGCGTCTTTTTTATTAAACGACATCGCAACATCTCCCAGCATCAGAAATCCTCCTTCAGAAAGATAATTAGAGCTCATTCCATCGGTGATTATTTCAAGAGAAGAAGTAGAGATAGAATCATTCACAACCAGTGAGTCGATCATTTTCTTTTGAAATTCAACGTACTCGATCTTAATTGGGGTTTTGTGTTTCGGGAAATCAATTTCAAGCTTGAAATGATTGGATGTCACTTCTGACATAAACATCTGCTCATTATAAGAATACTGCATTTCACCATCGTTGATTTTGAACCAAAGATTGGGATCCGATGAATAGTAAAAATCACTTTGAGCTCCTTCGCGAATAAGCATCAGGCCTTCAGAACCCACAAATCGTGTAATGGCAGAACCTATTAGAATGACTATGAACGCAAGATGAAACAGAAGAACAACAATCTTCTCTCTTCGGTACATTCTATGGCGAAAAATGTTTGCGATAAGGTTGATCGCCAAGTACGTTAATAGCACCTCAAACCATAATGCGTTATACACCAGTATTTTTGCGGTTTGGGTATCGTATGTAGCCTCCAGAATTGTTGCCCATGCAATAGCGACTAAAAAGACAATTAGACCAATCACCATCATGCGCATGGAAAAAAAGAATCGCGCAAACTTTTCCATATATTTCAAATAAAGAGTACAAAGATAATCAGAAATCCTCAGTTAAAGATTGCAAAAAACACTTACCGCCTCACATTACTGAATTATTAAATAATAACACTAATTCCATCAATTTTATACCTTGGTTCAAAATTTGCAATTCTAATTCACAAAAGTTTATAAAACCTGTTATTTTCTAACTCAAAAAAACATCAATATTGCATACAATGACTATCTTCATTTTTTTGAAAAATATCTCAATCGATCGTATATGAAACTATTAAAGAGGTTACTTAAATGGGCGGGAATTACATTATTGGTTCTTATAGCTCTTCTAATTCTGATACCCATTTTGTTCAAAGATCAAATTAAGGATCTTGTTATCGAAGAAGTGAACAAATCGCTTAATGCAGAATTGAGCCTTGGTGATTTTGACCTGACATTCATAAGCACGTTTCCCAACATGACAATTGAGCTAATGGATGCCAAACTTCAGGGGGAAAATGACTTTCAGAATGTTACTCTGGCCAACTTGAAATCTGTTCGGGCTCATGTTGGCTTTTGGAGTGTAGTCATGGGAGATCAAATAGAAATTGATGAGGTGCATGTGACGGATCCTGTTTTCAACGTAAAAATATTGCAAGACGGAACGGCAAATTACGATATTATCAAACCCGATTCCCTTAAAACGGATCAAGAGCTTGAGGAACCCTCTAATTTCAAGCTATCGTTGAAGCAATACAGTATTAGCAATGCAAAGGTCACTTATGACGATCTTGCCTCCAATATTTACACAGAAATAGCCAATTTAAATCACGAAGGCACAGGAGATCTAACTGCAGATATCATCGACTTTGAGACAACAACGACCATGGATAAGCTTTCGTATAGGATGGACGGCATCTTTTACCTTACTGAAGTTAAAACGGATGCACGCATAAATTTATTGATGGAATTCAGTGAGAATTCTTCCAAATTCACTTTAAAGGAAAACCAGATCACGTTAAACGAGATTAAATTCTCACTGGATGGGTTTTATGAAATTCTCGAAGATCACGACAAGATGGATCTAAAACTGGATGCATCCAAGGCAACGTTTAAAGAATTTTTATCGCTGATCCCTGCTTTTTATCATTCCGGCTATGAAGGAATGGTGTCATCCGGTTCGATGTCCATAAACGGGTTTGTCAAAGGAAAATTAGATAATACTAATCTTCCCGGATGGGATTTTAACTTAAAAGTGAATAATGCTTCTGTTAATTATCCGGACTTGCCGGGAAAAATAAACAATATTCAGATTGACGCCGGTTCTATATTTTCAGGTGGAGCTAATCTAAATGATATGACTGTGGACGTGAAACGCTTCCATGCAAACTTCTCAAAAAACACCATTGACGCAACACTTAGTTTACGTCAATTGCTTTCTGATCCGTTTATTGAGTCAAAAATCCTTGCGAATGTAGATCTTGGAACTTTAAAGGACTTTATTCCAATGGAGAAGGAGGAATCATATAATGGAATTCTGGATGCCGATGTTAAAATTAAGGGTAAAATGAGTGATCTTGACAAGGAGGATTATGAAGCATTTACAGCAAGAGGAACTCTTGAAGTTTCGGACTTCTTATATCAATCGGAAAGTATCCCGGATGCTATTGATGTGCAACGTATAATGCTTACTTTCTCTCCAGAGAACCTGACACTGAATGAGATGAATGCACAAATGGGGCGTTCTGATTTTGCAATGAATGGTGAGGTTGACAACTATTTAGGCTATGCCCTGAGAGATGAGAATCTTAAAGGGAATTTTACGCTCAACAGTAACTATCTTGATCTGGATGCATTGATGCCCGCTTCTGAAGAAGCAGCGGATCCTGCACCAGAGAATCCCGAATCTTCAGCGGCTGAGCCTTTGCTTGTTCCTGGCAATATCGACTTCACACTTGAGACCGATATCAAAGAAACCAGCTACAACGATATCACCATTAAAAATGTACGTGGAATTGTTCACATTAAAGATGAAGTTGCAGACCTTGAGAATCTTACCATGAATGCAATGGGAGGTACGGTTGGACTGAAAGGAAAGTACAACACCCAAAATCATGCTAAACCTACAATGGATTTCGCTTATTCCCTAAAAAGTATCGATATCCAGGAATTATCTTCCAACTTTCTTACCGTTGAAAAACTTGCACCAATTATGAAGTATGCATCGGGTAAGATTTCTTCTGATTTTAACATGACAACGGATTTGACTACCTCTTTTGAACCAATCTTATCGTCATTGACAAGTCTTGGAAATATCAGTTCTAATAGTATCAATATTAGTGGATTCAAAAGTCTTGAAAAATTAGAGAGTGTGACCAAGCTAAGTAATTTATCGAGCCAGAAACTCCAAAATTTCGTTACAAAGTTCAAGGTCAAAGACGGTAAGATCTCCGTAACCCCATTCACTATTAAGCTGGGAGATATTAGCACGGATGTTTCCGGATTTACTACTCTGGAGAAACAAATGGATTACAATCTTAAAATGAATGTTCCCAAAGACCAGTTACCACAGGAAATAATTAAGGAGGTCGAAGCATTATTAAGTAAAGCCAATGCCATTGTTCAAATCGTTAATATCTCAAGTCTACCGGATATAATTCCTGTGGACGTTAAGATGTTTGGAGATGTAACAAACCCGAACATTACGTTTAATATGAAAGAGGCCATAATGAATGCCTTAGGAGTGGAGGGTAACATTGTGGAGCACCTTACCGAAACAATAAAAGATACGGTCACTACCATTGTGAACGAACAGATAGACAATGCTAAAGAAGAAATCGAGAAGCAAAAACAAAAAATTCTGAATGATGCACAAAAAGAAGCGGATAAAATAATAGCGGAAGCTAAAAAGGCTGCGGATCTGGTACGATCAGAGGGAGACAAACAAGCAGCTGAATTGATCAAACAAGCCGGTTCCAATCCAATTAAAAAGAAAATTGCAGAAGCAGCAGCAAAAAAAATACAGGAATCAGCCGAAAAGAATGCGAAAAAGCTCGAGGATGAGGGCAAAAAACAAGCCGATGGTATTATGAAAAATGCACGCGAACAAGCAGATAAGCTGGGTTGAACAAATGATTCCTTAGACTTTCATGGAAGCAATAAATCGATCCACGTTCTTCTGAATACGATCCGAAATATTTGTAGTATCTGATTTCTCGAATTTCCTACCAACTATTTTTTCATATAACTCGATGTAACGATCGGTAACAACAGTAACAAATTCATCAGGCATTTCCGGCATAACCTGTCCTTCCAAACCCTGGAATCCATTTTCGATTAACCATTGCCTAACGAATTCTTTAGACAACTGTTTTTGTGGTTCGTTATTTAATTGGCGTTGTTCATATCCTTCTGCATAAAAATAACGAGAAGAATCAGGAGTATGAATTTCATCGATTAGAATGATCTCTCCATTTCGCATTCCAAATTCGTACTTTGTGTCCACCAAAATAAGACCTTGTTTTGCCGCCATTTCGGTTCCCCGCTGAAACAGTGCTCGAGTATATTCTTCCAGCTTTATATAAATTTTCTCCGGAACTATTCCCTGGTCTAAAATTTCTTCCCTGCTGATGTCTTCATCATGTCCTTCACTTGCCTTCGTTGCAGGTGTTATAATAGGAACAGGGAATTTATCATTCTCCTTCATTCCTTCCGGTAACGGAATACCACACAGCTCTCTTTTACCAATCGCATATTCACGCGCCGCATGCCCCGACATATAACCTCTGATCACCATTTCGATTCTAATTGGTTCACAGGCATAACCAATAGCAACGGATGGATCAGGAGTACTTATCAACCAATTAGGTACAATATCCTCGGTTGCATTCAAAAACATAGTTGCCACCTGATTCAACACCTGACCTTTATACGGAATACCCTTTGGAAGAACATGATCGAATGCAGAAATTCGATCCGAAGCTACCATTACCAATAAATCATTATCCAGGGTATAAACGTCCCTTACTTTGCCATTATAGACATTTTTCTGGCCTTCAAATTCAAATGTACTTTCAAAAATTGCGTTACTCATAATTACGTTTTTCTTTTTCTAGTTCTTCTTTGATTTCTGGTCCACTTTCTCAAATGCCATTATGATCTTCTTTACTAATTTGTGACGCAACACATCTGCCTGGCCCATTCTAACTATTCCGACCCCTTCGACTTTATCAAGAGCTTCGAGGGCATAAACCAACCCGGAGTTTTGTGCACGAGGTAAATCGACTTGCGACATGTCACCAGTAATAACGAACTTGCCCGTCATACCCATTCGGGTAAGAAACATTTTCATTTGCATGGTCGTTGTGTTCTGCGCTTCGTCAAGAATTACAAAAGCTTTATCCAGAGTTCTGCCTCTCATAAAAGCCAAAGGTGCTATTTCAATTATTCCAAACTCTATCATATCTGCCAATTTCTCTGCTGGAATCATATCCCTTAAAGCATCATATAATGGCATTAGATAAGGGTCCAGTTTTTCTTTCAGATCTCCAGGTAAAAACCCCAGGTTTTCACCCGATTCTACTGCTGGTCTTGTTAAAATAATCCTCTTTACCTCCTTCGATTTCAAAGCCTTAACAGCCAGCGCAACAGCAGTATATGTCTTCCCTGTCCCTGCAGGTCCAACGGCAAATACCATATCGTTCTTATTCACCTGGTCAACTATTTCCCGTTGATTAATTGTCTTAGCCCTGACCTTTACACCATGATTCCCATGAACTATAATTTTCGAGCTATTTTCTGAGCTCAGTAGTTTTGACCCATCCTCTGTCATCAAGTTTTCGATATTATTTTCAGAGAGCTTGTTGAACTTATGAAAATGGCGTAGCATCAAATCAAATTTCTGCTCAAACTTGTCAATCACTTCATCATCTCCGGTGATTGTGATAATATTACCTCTGGCTACAACCTTTAGCTTCGGGAAAAAAGACTTGATGTATTTTAAATTGTCGTTATTTGAACCAAACAGCTCGACAGGGCTAATACCTTTAATTTGAATCTTCTTTTCTAGCAATATAAATTTTATTTACAGATGATAAATTATACCTTTAATAAACTTATTTTTGGTCAAATTTAGGAAAATAATCAACCGAGACGGACTGATATTTATTCACAATGGCAATTATAACATTAACAACAGACATGGGATTAAACGATCACTACGTGGCTTCGTTAAAAGGAACCATCCTGAGTTCAGTTGAAAATCCCACTATTGTCGATATTTCACATTCGGTACGACCGTTCGATATTGCAGAAGCGGCTTATTTGCTTTCATCCTGCTACATGAATTTTCCGGATGGCACTATTCATGTAATTGGGGTAGATAGCGAACCAATCGTTAATTTTGGGGGAACGGAAGGCTGTTTCCCTTCGATTTTAATTTTTGAAGATCAATATTTCATTTCGAACGATAATGGTTTTTTTGGTGTTTTTCTCAGCGACAAAACTCCGGATTCATTCTGGCGAATGAACGATGTACTCTCCAACCCTAAAATATTTTTGTTCCCAACTAAAAATTTACTTTTAAAAATGGCTATTGAATTATTGAACGGGAAAAAAATCAATTCATTTGCAGCTCCATTTGAGGGATACAAGAACGGATTATCGCCATTAGCGACTTCGGAACCAAATTTAATCCGGGGATACATCCTTCATATCGATAGCTACGGAAATGCTATTACCAATGTGCATCGAAGTCTTTTTGACCGCTTCGGTAAAGACACTCCTTTCATTATGTACTTTAAGAAAGAAAGCTACTTCATAGATGAAATTTCTGACTCATACAATCAGGTTCCAGAAGGTGAAAAAGTAGCCATTTTCAATGAAAATGATTACTTGGAAATTGCAATTAACCGTGGAGCAAATGATGGTGCTGGAGGAGCAGAACAGCTACTCGGCTTAAACGTAAAGGATATGATCCGTATTGAATTTACACCAAAAGGGTCCAGAAAAACAATTGAATCCTTATTCCCATGATCACTCGAATAGTTAAGCTCGAATTTAAAGAGCATAAAACAAAAGAATTTTTGAAATTTTTCGATACAGTTGCCTATCGAATAAGTGAATTCCCCGGATGCGAAGGAATGAAGTTATACCAGGACATCGATCGGCCCAATGTAATTATAACATATAGCTATTGGGATTCTGAAGAAAAATTAAACAATTATCGAAATTCAGACGTTTTTAGTCAGATCTGGCCAAAATTGAAACCATGGTTTTCGGCAAAGCCTGTTGCGTGGAGTGTCGCAGCTTATTTTGACGGTTTCAAATCAAAAGAGTAACTCTCTATCAATAAAACAACAAATACAATAAATGAAGTAAGCACATCAGTAGATTCGCGTTACACAATCCAATAGAAATCTTATTTTTGATGCGGTATTTAAATTTTTTAGTCAAACTAACGAATGAGAGCATTATACTTCAAAGAAATTAGCAGCTTCTTAAGCTCAATCATAGGATACGTTTTTATCCTGATCTATCTCATCGCTTCAGGGATCATGCATTGGATCGCATCTACTGGCTCTAATTTACTGGAAGGTACGGAAGCCGATCTGATTCCGTTTTTTAATACATCACCTATTATTTTCTTAATATTAATTCCAGCTATCACAATGGGCTCCATAGCTGAAGAAAGAAGAACAGGTACCATCGAATTACTTTTTACACGGCCTATTTCAGACCTAAAAATTATACTGGCCAAATACCTGGCGAGTGTCACGTTAATGATAGTTGCGCTCCTGCCTACTGTTATCTACTATATTTCAATGTATAATTTGGCTCAGGATCCTTCACAGTTCGATCACGGGGCAACCATTACATCTTATATTGGACTGATACTACTGGGTTCTACCTTTGTGGCGATCGGGATTTTCACTTCGGCATTAACAAGTAGCCAGATCGTAGCTTTCATTCTTGCACTTTTCTTGTGCTGGTTGTTTCTTCCCGAAATTGGCGGGATTGCCCTACTAGGATCTTACAACCTTATGGGAAGCCTGGATTCTGTGGTTCAATATTTCGGAATGAGCTATCATTACGATGGAATTCAAAAGGGTGTAATTGACACTAAAAACATTGTTTATTTCTTATCTGCTATTGCATTGTTCATTTACGCTGCACTTACGGTGATAAAATCAATTAAAAAGTAGTATGGGCGAAAGCAAAAGACACATCAAAGGTTTTTACAACTGGACATTCCTGTTGGTTGTGGTGGTTGCATTAATATTAGTAAACATCATTAGCTCTTTTGTGTACAAGCGATTTGACATGACCGAAGATCAAAGATATTCACTTTCGAGTGGAACCGTAAATTTCTTAAACAATACCGATAATTTTAAAAGCAGGTTAAACATTAAAATATATCTGGACGGAAATTTACCGGCCGAATTGAGTCACTTTAGAAACGCAATTGAAGATAAATTAATAGAATTCAAACAATACACAGGTAATAAAATTGAATATCAGTTTATAAATCCCAATGTTGGAACCGAAAAGGAACAGCAAGAGGTCTTTCAGAAAATTTTTGCGGAAGGAAAAGGAATATTACCAATGGATCTGGTGTACATGAAGGATGGTTCACAAAGCCAAATGATGCTCTGGCCCGGGGCAATAATTGAATATGGCGGTTCTACTGTTCAGGGTGTACAATTATTGCCGGGTTCAAAATCGGGAAGGCCTTTTCAGCTGAATGGGATGAGCCAGACAATTGAAAATTCGATCAATAATCTTGAATATATGCTGGTAAGTGCGTTGAGAAGAGCAACACAAGAATCGAAACCCCGAGTTGCGTTCTTGCATGGCCACGGAGAATTAACATTCCAGCAAACACAGCGAGCAAGAGCATTGATCGCACCCTATTTCGCTGTCGCCGATGTTACGATAAATGACTCTCTTGCAGCATTGGATAAAATAGACGGCCTTATAATTGCACAGCCCAGAACAAGATTTAGCGATAAGGATCTGTTCATCATTGATCAATTCCTCATGAAGGGAGGCCGTCTGATGTGTTTTATTGACAAGCTTTTCCTTCCGGAAGATTCACTTAAAACAACAGGACAAACACACACTACGAGATACGCTGATCTGAGGCTGGATAAAATGATCTTCGATTACGGAATGACCGTTAACGATAATTATATCATCGATGCACGTTGTGTACCAATGCAGGTGCCCTTTGCACAGCAATCGTTGATCCCATGGTTCTATCACGTATTGTCTACACCAACCTCGCATCCGATCTCGCGTAATGTCGAACCGGTTGGTCTTAAGTACACAGGTGAAGTTCAATTTACACGTCAGGATGATCCAAATTTGGTGTCGGTACCGATTTTGACCTCGAGCACAAATTCGAGCGTTACCGGGCTCGCCCCATTGGTCAGCCTGGGAATGCCGTTGAATTATGGTAAAAACCCGGAGCTTGTCCCTGATCCGGAAAATGAAAAGAACAAAAGATGTCTTGCCGGACTGGCAGAGGGAGATTTTAAATCCCATTTTAGAAACAGAATTGTTGATGATTATGCGAAAAACACAAGCGTAACAATACTTGATTCAAGCTCAAGGGAAGGAAAAATTTTCTTGATCGGCAATGGTAGGTTTATCGCTAACAAATACGATTCAACGCTGAACAGTAAAGGAACCGGATACATGTACCGGCCAAAAGAATTGAATGACCTGCAATACAGTGAGGAACTTGTGAACCTGAACATGCCCCACTTCTTTGGCAATCAAGAGTTCTTTCAGAACCTAACGGATTATATGATGGGCGATAATTCAGTATTGGATATCAGGAGCCGTCAAATTGATATTCGAAAAATTGACAATGAAAAAGTCAAAATGCATTCTGGGTTTTATAAGGTAACAAATATTGGTCTTCCAATTGTAAGCATTTTACTTCTCGCCTTCCTGTTTTATTTTATCCGAAAAAATAAGTACACGTAATCTGTAATTAATATGAAAAAACTTATTCTTCTTATTTTTTCTATTGGTGCATTAGCGTTAATGACCTGGTGCATTATTGATCTTCAAAAAAATAAAGGCAAATCAGATACGGAGCTCATCGAATTTTCAATAAAAGATACTGTCTCGGTAAACAAAATAATTATATCCGACCCTTATGGAAGGTCCATCGAGCTCGTTAAACAAAAAGACCAATGGACCGATAAAGACGGCGGATGTATTTCCCAGCAAGGTGTGGGTTTTATACTTGAAGCATTTCTAAATATTGAATTCAAAGGATATTTGCCGGAGAATTCGCATGAGCAGTATAGGAAGCTAATGTCGAGTCAACACACAAAAGTTGAGATATTTCAAAACGGTTCCTGGACGATAAATAAACTACTCCCATACTTATTAGCGATTGTTCTTGGAATTGTAATGGTGTTTGTTTTTAGAAAAAAAATAAAAAGGTGCAAACCCATTGTAAAATGGGGGATGAGAATCGGCCTATTTATTCTTCCTTTTATTGTATATTTTATCTATGCGCCCATTTACGAAGGTGATTTTTCAAACAGTTCCTGGACGAAGACATGGTTTATTGGGCCATCGTCCAAAGATCACTACGGGCAAATAATGCTCCTGGATTCCAAAAAATATGGAAAAAGTGACTTCCCGGTTCTGATGCAACTGAAAAGACAACATGGAATTATTGAACCCCGATTCTATGCAGACAAAAGGAAATGGGTGTGTAGCAATAT
>Ga0315334_10000894_pt1 | contig 18268 bp, 9 predicted proteins | sample M150034915metaG_FD_205555 | JGI IMG/M metagenome (GOLD analysis project Ga0315334, IMG submission 205555) | Ammonia-oxidizing marine archaeal communities from Monterey Bay, California, United States - M1 500m 34915 | ecosystem: Environmental > Aquatic > Marine > Intertidal zone | place: USA... | reverse complement strand
GGCAAGGGTCATGGCAGAGGAGTTCCCTGATGTCGAGTACGATGTCGTGCTGGTTGATGCGATGGCGATGCATCTGATCAATCGTCCCGGCGACTTCGATGTTGTGGTGACAGGAAACATGTTTGGTGACATCCTGACTGATGAAGCTTCGATGTTGCCGGGGTCACTGGGAATGCTGCCAAGCGCCTCTCTTGGAAATGGTGGTCCAGGGCTGTATGAACCGATTCATGGTTCAGCGCCCGACATCGCTGGCAAGGGAGTCGCAAATCCATTGGGCACCATCCTTGCATCAGCGATGCTTCTCAGGCATTCCCTCGAACTTGAGGCTGAAGCTGATGCGGTCGAAGTTGCCGTCCAGAGGGTTCTTTCTGATGGTCTGCGGACTCATGACATCGCTCGGGGTAGGGCCGCAATTGGTACCGAAGCAATGGGTTCGTCTGTCGTTGAACGATTGAGAATTTAAGCATGCCTGTCGCATTGCAATGCATCATGACGAATTCCCTTGGTCAGGCCAATTGGCATGACCCGCGGACTTATATTCTGCTGGCCGTGGTGCTGGCAGCGTTGAGTATTGCCTCCATCGTGGGCTTCATACTTTCACGCCGCGAAAAAATCGGTGTCGAGTCCGCATTGGTCCAACGTTTCAACCGCAAGTTACAGGTGTGGTGGATGATGGTCGCCATTTTTGCGTTGGGCTTTTTGCTCTATCGGATCGGCATCGTAATACTGTTTGGCTTTGTTTCCTTCTGGGCGCTTCGCGAATTTATCACGATGACACCCACGCGGCGTGGTGATCATCGATCACTGTTTTGGGTTTTCTTCTTCTTCACTCCCTTGCAATACATACTGATTGCTTTGGGCAGTAATCCACCGGATTTTCTCGGCGGCTCGAAACAGATCGACTACTACGATTTTTACAGCATCATGATTCCGGTTTACGCCAGTCTGTTTATCCCTGCTCGTGCCGCGATCGCAGGTGATTACAAACGGTTTCTGGAACGGAGTGCCAAGATCCAGTTTGGGTTGCTGATTTGTGTTTATTCACTGAGCTATGCCCCTGCCCTGTTGGACCTGAAACTCGCGTCCACGGTCCGACCACCCATGAGTGAACCTGAACAGTGGCAAGGCAGTCCTAGTAGCGTCCTCGTGTTCTTTGTCCTGATCGCCCAGCTTGCTTCTGTCTTTGAACGTGGCTGGGGATATCTGGCGGGACGGCATGTGATTGCAGAAAAAATCAATGCATCAAGAACATGGGAGGGTTTCCTGGGGTCGATGGTGACCACTGGCATCGTTGGTGCATTGCTCTCATGGGCAACGCCTTTCTATTGGTGGGAAGCCGGGATTTTGGGAGCTGTCGTCACGGTGATGGCCTGTGCCGGAACGATGACGATGAGCGCGATCAAGCGGGACCGTGGCGTTACTGACACGGGAACACTCGTGCAGGGTCATGCTGGCATCCTCGATCAGATCGATAACATGTGTTTTGCAGCACCTGTCTTTTATCACCTGACGCGGTTCTTTTGGGCGATATGACACTTTCACTCTTTGATACCCATGCCCATTTGAACGTTGACACATTTTCGGATGATGTTGATGCAGTTGTGCAGCGTGCACAGGCCAGAGGCGTTGTCGGGATCGTGGTCATCGGCATTGATGTTGTGACGAGCCGTAGGGCCTGCGATCTGGCGGCCCAGTATCCTGGTTTCATTTTTGCTGCGGTTGGGATTCAGCCGAACTCAGTAGCCGAGGCGGAGCCGAACGACTTTGCTGTAATCGAGGAACTCGCCGGCATGCCGGGGGTCAGAGCCATCGGTGAAACGGGGTTGGACTGTTATTGGGATGACACGCCGTTGGAAATGCAGCACGAGTTTTTTGATCGTCATCTGCAATTGTGTCGTGACACTGCCTTGCCGATGGTCATTCACATGCGAGAGAGTGGGGCATTGATCGCAGAGCAGTTGCGGCGTCAAACCAGCGTTCCACCCGGAGTGATGCACTCGTACACGGGTGACTTGAAACTTGCCTGGCAATGTCTCGAGTTGGGCCTGTACATCAGTTTTGCAGGGATGGTGACCTTCAAGAAAAGTCAGGATCTTCGCGATGTTGCCAAATCAATTCCGGAGGATCGCCTGCTGGTCGAAACGGATTCTCCCTACCTGAGTCCTGAGCCACTGCGTGGCAAGCGTCCGAATGAGCCTGCCCGTGTTGAGCATACACTGAGATGCTTGGCTGAAACCCGTGGCGTCACAGCAGCGCATTTGGCAACGGTCACCACGGAGAATGCAAAACGTCTTTTTCAATTGCCTTGATAGCGTTGCGGTAACCATCGTTTGGCGATTACGGTTGATGGCAGATTGATCGACCCTTGCGGGCACAGCAGCGAAGTTCAGTCGTCAGGAATGTCCTTGTTTCGATCCAGGTCATTCGGCTTTTCCAAAGTCATAGTGAAAGAGTGAGTGCGATTCTTCGACTGGCTTCCCGATTTGAAAGATTGGTTGCATTCCGTCGTCGCTGATCACGCCCGGTGTGGCTTTGCAACCAGAGTAGTCGATAAAGAGAGTGCATCGGTCCATCTGGCCGGAACCGTCGAGCGAGAGCTTGTAGAGATCGACCAACGGCTGTTGTTCACCGAACCATGCTCGGTCAGCGTGTTGGTGCCATCCGGGAAAATGCCCCGCGCGGCAGGGTGAAATCGAATGACTTTGTGTGGTTGAGCTGTGTTCCTGTTTCCAGATGCAAGGTGAAGCAGACCGTGCCCTCATTTCCAACGTTCAAACCTGCGTGGGCTTGACGCTGGAGCCGACAATCAGCGCCGCGGGTCTGGAAGTCGGCGTATGGTTTCGAATCAGAGATTCAGTCTTAGGTTAGCAGACGGGTCAACGCAGCGGCCTTGACCAACTCACGTGGCTGATTGAGATGGTTGTACACAATGGTCTCAGGGTGTATCCCGAAACTATGGTAGATCGTGGCAAGAATTTCCGCTGGGTGGACGGGATCTTCCAGCGGAGCCGAAGCAGTCTTGTCACTCTTGCCGTGTACGTAACCACGCCTAACCCCGGCACCGGCCATGACGGCGGTGTAACAGTATGGCCAGTGATCACGCCCATCATCGCTGTTGTTGTTGCCACTGGTGCTGACCCCGCGTTGCGGGCTGCGGCCAAATTCACCCACAGCGACCACAAGGGTGTCTTCCAGCATGCCTCGGTCATCCAGATCAGAGATCAAGGCTGACAATCCTGAATCCAGCATGGGGGCCGATTGATCTTTCATTCGCTTGCTGAGGCCGGTGTGATGGTCCCACGAGTGATTGTCACTGTTGGCAACTTTGGGCCAGATGACCTCGACGACCCGTGTTCCCGCTTCGACCAAACGCCGTGCCAGAAGGCAACTTTGGCCAAAGGTGTTGCGTCCGTACAGATCACGGGTCTCAGGTTTTTCACTTGCCAGATCAAATGCTTGTCGGGCCCGACCCGACACAATCAATGACAGGGCTCGATCATAGTACTCATCCAGTTCAAATGACTCGACTGCTTTGTTGATGTCGGGCATTTGTTGATTCAACAGGTCACGTAACTTCGCGCGTCGTTGTAATCGCACGCTAAAGACTTCCGGTCGCAGTTTTAGATCATCGATCTTGATGCGATCCATCTTGCTCATGTCGAGGTCGTCCCCACTTGGGTACAGCGTGTAAGGATCGAAGGATCTTCCGAGGAACCCGGCAGTGCCACCTTTGCCAACCACATTGGATTCCTGCAGCGGGCGTGGGAGCATCACGAACGGTAGCATCGGCTCATCGACCGGTCGCATCTTGACAATGTTACTTCCGTAGTTGGGAAAGTCTTTGGGTGACGGTGGTTCAAGTTGACCTGAGGGACTGACCTTATCAGTCGTGTAGCCCGTCATCATCTGGTAGATCGCTGCCGTATGATTGAACAGACCATTGGGTGTGTAGGACATCGACCGAATCATCGAAAACCGATCGTTCAACTGGCTGAGCTTCGGAAGGTTTTCGGTGAATTTAATGCCCGGTATTTTGGTGCTGATCGGATTAAAAATGCTTTTTACGTTGTCGGGAACGTTCTCCTTTGGATCCCACAGGTCCAGATGACTGGGGCCCCCTTGGAGATAGACCATGATGATACTTTTCGCTTTTCCCCAACCGGGGCCACCTCCCTTTAACGCCTCGCCCGAGATGCTTTCGGCTGCTGATGTTGATTGCAGTTCCAGCATGGTCGGCAGTGAAAGTCCCAGCGCGCCACAACCGCCGACACGAAGAAAGGATCGGCGAGTTGCTGCAAGATGGGGATCACAGAGGTCTTTTGCCTTAAAGCCTTTAAAGGAAAGCATGGCAAGGTCTCCGAAGGGTTACGGTGGCGAATGGATTCAGGTGAAGGAATTAAAATTTAGTGATTGAAGAGGAACGCAGGACTGTTAATCAGTGCCCATGTCAGATCCTCAGCAGCCGTCAGACGGATGCGTTTCAATTGTTGTGCACTCTGCTTGGCATCTTCTCTGAGCTGAACCAGTTGTGGAGCATCGACGGTTGGTTTGGAAAGTTCAGCCTTTCGTTTTTCCAGTGAGACAATCTTTGCATCGGGTGGAACGGCAGCTTGGGCTGTGGTGATTCCAGTTTGTGCCTTCTGGATATCACCATCTGTTTTTGTCAGATACTCGGTCAAAAAGCTGTTGGCCTGTTCATTACGACTTTCCTTCGGCGTTAACAGAATGGCGGCGAGCTGTTCCGGAGTGCCAAGTGGGATGTTTCCCTGGGTCGTGGTGGCGCTGAGACGGAATCGACCAAGCGTGTGCTTGGCGGCATTGTGGAATTGGTGGATCTTAAAGGTAAGAACCGTCTCGCCTTCTTGCTCAATTGGCGTTTCGAATTTGAAGGTTGCCCAATGGAAAGTGCCCATGGCTGGGGAGATCGCCCATCCTTTTTGGTCGTTGGTTTTCCCGTCGAACGCTTGTTTAATGTCAAAACTGGGTTGTGTGAAATCGGCAAATCCGCTCGCGATCTTGACTTTGTTTGGCTTGTCGGGAGTCTTGCTGGAAGCGGACATTACCTCGAATTCGGTCACAACGAAATTGCCATTATCGGCGAGTCCCGGGCCCTTTGATGGTAGATTCGGATCACTCAACGCTTCGAGACGAATGCCGGTGATGTTGTTCAGAGACGTCTTGGCAGTCACCGTGTAGATGGTCTTGTCCGCGTTGCCGCTGACAATGATTGAGCGGTCGGGTTGCGGGGTCAGGACAGCCTTGTTTGTCGAGTTTCCAGAACTCGCAGACAAGGGATGCCACTCGTTTGCTGTCTGCTGATCCACGGCCAGTTTGTCGATTTTGGTTGCCAGCTTTTCTTTTTCCTTGTTCAGGACTTCTTCCGCAACTTTGATCCGATCTTCTCGCTCTTTGGCAAGTTTTTCTCGCTCAGGTTTCATTGCTTCGGTCCGTGCTGATATTTCCTTGATCGTTTGAGCAATGTTTGCTTCCCGTGCGGCCTCTAGCTCGGTCCTCCGTTCTTTCCATTGGGACTCAGCGGACGCGACCTGAGACAATAACTCCTGATGGCTTTCCTTGATCAATTCTTTCATGTTGCTGAATGCCTGCAGTTCCAGTTTGTTTGGAAGGCGAGCAAGTGCACGGATGAAAATTTCTTCTGCGAGGTCATTGTCCTCAGGATGGTCAGCCACGAGTTTCTCAAGCACGTTCTTTGGATCGGCGATCGCTGTGCCAACCGTCGGCCCACTAACCAGTGCCATTACCGGCCCCAGTTGCAGATCCGAACTTCGCTCACATTCACATGCACTCTCTCGGACGGGCCGCCCAAGATTTTGAAGGAACCCATCAGTAAGTTTTATACCGGAATCCGTAATGGCTGTCGCTCGAGTCCCCTTCGGCATACCCGGGATGTTGCTGACGGCTCCCGTGAGTGAGTGAACGGCGTCAAAGATGACCTCGGCCGGCAAGCGACGCGGTAGTGCATGTGAATAGTTGACTGAATCATCTTCGTTCAAAGCGTTTGTCTTGATGTCAAGTTGGTAGGTGCGACTGTTGCAAATCAGCCGGTGCATTTGCGCGACATCGAAGCCGGATTCAATAAATGATTTGGCCAGATGGTCAAGCAGGTCCGGATTGGTTGCCGGGTTACCGGCACGAATATCGTCGATGGGTTCAATCAAACCGACGCCGAGCAGATAGCCCCACAACCGGTTGACGTAACTGCGTGCAAAGTAGGGATTGTCGCTGTCGGTGATCCACGCTGCGAGTTGTTCACGCCGAGTCGCTTCGTCAGCAGCGTTGTGCGGCACTTCGAAAGGGAATGTTGGTGGTACGACTGCATTGGTCTTCGGGTGTTTGACCTCACCCTGTTTTCGATCGACGACCTTTTCGAAAAGTGGTTTGGCGCCTTCAACGGCTGTGCCGCCAATCTTGCGTTTCCCGGATGCGGGATCATTTTCCAAGGCTACCTGGGCGAAAAACGCGGACATCTGGTAGTACTGATCCTGCGTCCAGCGTTCGAAGGGATGGTCGTGGCATTTATTGCAATTGAATCGAATTCCTAAAAACAGGTGCGTCGTGTTCTCCATCGTGTCCTCCGGCGTTCGTAACACCTTGTAATAGGACGCTGGCGGGTTCTCGTTGTTCGATCCTTTTGCCGTCAGTACCTGTCGTGTGAACAGGTCGTAGGGTCGGTTTTCGGCGATTGCCTTGCGAATCCATTCCCGAAACTTGGTGCTGCCCTCGACACCAAGGAATTTTCGATTGACTTGCAACAGATCGGCCCACTTATTGGTCCAGTACTCAATGTAGGGTTCGCTGCCGATCAATTGGTCAATGACAAGGGAACGTTTTTTGCGTGTTGGTGATTGGTCCTTGAGGAACGTTCGCACCTGGTCACTGCTGGGTGGCAGACCAGTCAGATCCAAATGAACCCGTCGCAGAAATGTTGAATCGTCGCAAATGTCACTCGGAACCACTTTGACACGCTGCCATTTCTCCGAGACAAGTTTGTCAATATCGCTCCACTGCTCGACTTCTACCTGCTGGTAACCATCACGATTGCCCATGACAGTGAGTGTCGTCGCCGCATAAGCGCCTTCGTACCTTGCCAGAATAGCGGCTTCGCCACGCCGAACGGCAGAAAGCAATCCAGTTTCACCGACGGTTGCAGTTTCAGTGTTGCCACTCTCAATGAAAGCTTCTTGTGTGACGTCGCGCTGACTTCCGTCCCGATAGTGCGCGACCACACGTACTTGCTGCCGCGCATCGGTTTTTTGTGCTATCGGATTGACCGGGAAAACTTCGATGTGTGACACACGCGCTGATTCAGTGTTTAGTTTGCTTCCGTCGGCAATCCATCTTCGCAAGACCGTGTGATAGGGGTCACCCTGTGCCATCAGAACTCCACCTTGGTGAGGTGATAGGCCCAACGGCTTTCGCAACATCAGTGATTCGTCAGGCGAAGCGGGGTTGATTCGCCGAGCAGATAGGTCATCGGTCAAAGCACGCAGGTCATATACGGGATCGTATCCACGAAGCGAAAGTTTGAAACCATATTTTCCTTTTTGCGCTCCGTGGCAGGTTCCCTGATTGCAACCGAGGCGGCTCAGGATCGGGCCAACATCCTTGATGTAATCGACGGCGCCGTGTTGCGGGTCATCGGCTTTCTCGGGTGTGACGCCTTGTGCGATGATTTCGATCGTTGACGACTTGCTGCCGTACTCGACGGAAATGGTGGCTTTGCCGTTCTGTGCTGCGCGGACCAGACCACTGGAAGTAATTGTTGCCCAACTGGGAATTGCTATGTTGGCCGAGCGGGTTACGTCCTGTGTGGTGTCGTCACTCATGACTGCGGTGACGACCAATTGCGAGTAGTCATAAGGTGAGTTGATCTGCACCTGTTTTGGCTCAATCAACAGTGAAGCGACTTGCTCATTTATAGGTGTAACTTCGGTGGGTGAAGTGCTGGTTTGGCTTGCAACCACTTCATGCCATGCTTTGGCATCGAATTGCGAGGTTGCCAACTTTGTATTGTTGGCAACTTCGATGGCGTCAAACGTACCCGTTAATTTGCCAGCGGCATCGAGTCGACGGATTTTTCCGTCCGCGGCAGCGACCAGTAGGGCATGATCCTTGCCGAATTCAATCGAGAACACAGCCGCATCGTCGATGGCGAATTTGCTGAGTTCGGTGATTTTCGAGTTCAGGTGGTTTTCCAGTTGCTTCTTTTCTTCCGGGTTGCGATCAGCGACCTTTTTTGCCTGAATCTTCTTGACTTCGGGTGGAATTTCGCTGCTGAAATCATATTTCCAAACACGGACTTCACTTTTGCCATCGAGTGTTGATGCTGCTGCCATACGCGTTGCATCCGGGCTGATTGCCACGCTGAAAATGCGACCGGGCATCTTGGGGAGCTTACGTATAAGATTGGCATCGTCTCCGATCTTGCGAGCAGTTTTCCGAAAGACGCGATAAACCTTCGCGACGCCGTCGGCACCTCCCACAAAGATCTCATTTCGTTTGGGATGCGCCTGCACGCTGCTCAGACCACCCGACAGTGCTCCAGGTGTGATCGAAGTGATGTTGTCAATGAAGCGTTCTGTTTCTACCTCGGTGAGCTTGCAAGACATGTCACGCGCTACGGAGATCAAGTGTTTGCCATCGGGTGTGAAGGCGGTGTCGCGAACCCAGTCGTTGTGGGCACCTTGAAAAAGAATTTGTTCACCTGAACTCGTATCAATGGCCCGGACGACATTGTCCGTTGCCCCGAATGCAAGTTTGCTGGCATTTGGAGACCAACTGGCGCCGCACAACGTGTCATACGTGACCGATCGAGAGAGGATCAGGTCTTTGGAATCTAAATCCCAGATTTGGACTTCACCTCGCACTGAAGGGGTGCCACCAACCGCGGCCAGACGTTTTCCATCGGGCGAAAATATGACCGTGTTGATTCTGGGGCTCATGCCAACTAACCGAGCGACTCGTTGTCCGCTCTCAGCATCGAGAATGACCACTTCATGAAAAGCGGCCACCGCGATCTTGCTGCCATCGGGCGAAACGTCAATCGAAGCGAGCGATGGTGGGCCTACGTAGATGGGGGGATTTTCAGGATTGTATCTCGGCCCCGCGTCCTTGGTTGAATCGTTCTTTGCGCCTTGGAGAATCCAGTTGCGAATCGTTTCAATTTCGACATTGCTTAGGGGCTTGGAGGGTTCGTCCGGCATTTCTGCATGACCGTCAATCGGTGTGATCTGCTGGATCAAATAACTCTGATCAGGTTTGCCTGGAATGATGGCCGCTTGATCCGTTTCCCCACCTTTTAGCAAAGCGCTGAAATCAGTCATCAGAAAGGAACCGAGTTGCTTTGCACCCTGGTGGCAGCCGTAGCAGTGCTGGCTCAAGATGGGCTCAACATCCTTGGCGAAGCTGACTTCAGCTGGCTGCTGGGATGCGTCCGACGGATTCTCAGTTGCTGGCTCGTCGGCACCAAGACGCGGCACAGCAAACAGAAGACAGCAGATCACTACGGTTGCGTTGGGGGCGAATTTAGCAGGCACGACTGAAACTCTTGAAAGGAATGTCACTTCTCTTCCTTGGGACGGCTGGTTTGAGAGGACTTCGCGTTGCGTCGTGATCAAATTTACATGTGATCGAAGTTTCCTCTCAGTGGGTGAATAGGACCACCAAGCCGAGCTCAAGAAGGAAACATAAAATCGGTACAACGCCAATCCAGCGAAGCCCATGAGCTGTCGCAGGTAGCCCAAGCAGGGCAGGCGGGAAGTACCGGGCACTGCCTTGAAAAGGGTTCAAGGAAGCTCACGATACCCTAAACCACAGTCTAATGAGCAGATGGGTTTCCGTCAATTATTAGGTCACGCCTGTAGACCGGATTTGGCTTCGGCAATGACCGTCATATTGGTCTCAGTTGCCGGATGTGCGTTGTCCCCGATGTACCCCGTTCACGATTCACTGATAAATCGGGTGATTTACACCCGATGTGCTGAGGGATCGGGGTATAGAGAAAGACGTTTCGAAGTTAACATTCGGTCTTTCAAAGCAACACAAACAGGTCATGCCCGTGCTCGCCTTCTGGCTTGGTTTATCTGCCGAACTCCGCTGCTTCGTTGTCGCAGGGCTGGGATTGTTGGGTGGAGCCTTGGCGAATTGGATGATTTACCGTTTTGCTTACTTTAATCCCCGCCCGATCTCGCCGTGGGGGCCTCGTCCTGAAGGTGCCCAACCTCGCACGTTTCTTGACCGGTTGCCGGTGCTCGGCTGGTTTTTGTTGCGTCGCGAAGTGAAATGGCATGGATCCGGATTCTGGTTTCGGCCTTTGTTGATCGAAATTGGGACGGCGGTTGCACTCGTTTCATTGTTCCGATTTGAAACGCAGACCGGTGGCTTGTTACCGCTGTTCTTGCGGTCAAGCCCCTTTCTGGAGTTGCTTGAACCGTATGCCAACCAGATTTTTTTTACCCATGCGATTCTCTTTGTCCTGATGGTGGCAGCAACGTTCATCGATTTTGATGAACGAATTATTCCCGACGTGATCACAATCCCCGGAACTTTGATTGCTTTGGTATTGGCCACCTCGTTTACAAACTGGAATGGTGAACCTATTGGCGGTATGTCTTTCATGCCAATGATCACCCCCACTTTAAATGGGGAACCGATGTACCCAACGGCATTCGTGCCAACCACTTTTGAGGCACCTTGGTTCGATCAAAATCCGATCTGGTACGGCCAGCGTGGCCTGATTTGGGGATTGGGGATTTGGACGGTCTGGTGCTTTGCTTTAACTGATCGACGCTGGAGCGGAGTAATTGTGCGTCGTCGTGGTTTTGGACGTGCCCTGCAACATTTTCGCAACGGATTGTTTCACCATCCTTTTTGGAAAGTCCTGGCAGGTATTTGGATTGTTGGACTTGGGTTGCTTGCCGCAGTTTGGACGGTTGGTGGTCCTCATTGGGAGGGATTGCTCACCGCATTGATCGGCCTTGCCGTTGGAGGCGGCGTGGTTTGGTCGATTCGCATTGTCGCAACGTGGGCGTTGCGTATTGAGGCAATGGGATTCGGTGACGTCACACTGATGGCGATGATCGGTGCATTCGTCGGTTGGCAAGCCGCGTTGATCGCTTTCTTTCTGTCACCTTTCGCGGCCATCGCTATTGTTGTGATTCGCTATATCATCACGCGAGATACGTACACGCCTTTTGGGCCGTATCTTTGTGCCGGAACGATGTTGTCGATCCTTTTCTGGGATCGGATTTTTAATTACTGGCTGGCAGGGAATCTTCTCTTGATGGGGTCGACGCTGTTATGGCTTTGCGTTGCCATGCTGGGTTTGATGGCCTTCATGCTCTTTATCTGGCGGTTGATCAAGACAATGTTTCTGCAGCGTTAGCAGGCTTGCGGGGGTTGGCCTGTCCGCTGTGCTTGGGTGGACGAAACCCGACCTAACCGACGGCAATGAGATTTGCCCAAAAATACGCAGCCGCCAACTCGGGCCAGACGAGAACTAACCGGCATGCTGTTGCCGCCTTGCACTGAGGTTTGACTCTTTCCCGAGATTTGATGTCCCGTTATTCAACGCCCGCAGGAGCTTGAGCGGGTGGCAAGAGTTCCTCTTCAATCACCTCAGCGCTGTCAGTTTCCTCGGTAACTGCCCCTTCCAAATCGGTGCTGCTCTTCGATTCAATCATTTCGATTTTCTGCATGCGTGTCCGTGGTCCGCTGCTCTCGGAGTCTGAGGGCGAGGGATTCGGCTGCAGAATTGAGTTTCCCGAAACTGGTTCGGCGTCAGTGGAGTTTGCCCCATTGACGGTCGCGGCAGGGGTAACGGGATTCGAAAAGGAAGAGTATCCAGCGCGAATGGCGGCACTGAACGGGTCGATGTACGAGAGCGGTACTCGCTGCACCACTTGTTTGGGAACCATGATGGTCTCGGTGTAGGGAACGTACTTCTGTCGCGTGACGGCCTTCATGACCGTTCTCGTGACGGCTTCCTGCTCGTAGTACTGAACCTCAATGGGTTCCGTGCGGGTTTCATAGACGGTACGTGTACTTTGAACGGGCACCTTCCGTACACGTTCTTCACTCACCCACCGCTGCTGTTGAACTGGAACTTTTCGCGTCAGTGTCTCAGTGATGGGCCGTTGCACGGTGTATGGCACTTTTCGGACTTGAGTCGTTGCAACCATTCGTGTTGTTTGGACGGGGACCTTCTGTGTCACCATTTGGGTTTGCATTCGCTGAACCTGAACGGGGACCTGCTGGGAAACCACCTCAGTTTGCATGGATTGAACCTGAACAGGGACCTGCACCTGCTGAACCTGAGGCACATAACTGGTTTTTGCGACCTGTTGGGTGACCAGATTGGGGCGATAAGTGTACTGAGTTTGAATGGTTGCTGGAGTCGACTGAGGTGTCCAAATCAGCCCACTGTTGTTGCCGTAGGCACCACGGGCGTAATTCAATGAGTACGAAGTTTGGCCCGGTTGCACGACCTGCTGCGCTACGTAGCCACCCTGATCGACGGTTTGCGTTTGCATCGTGGTGACCGGACGCAGGGACGTGTACTGCTGAGTTTGATATTGCGTCTGAATCACGGGTCGCTGAACGGTGTAATTCTGTGTCTGATACTGGGTTTCTGTGACAGGTCGCTGCACTGTGTACTGCTGTTCCTGATAGGAAGTCTCAACGACAGGTCGGTAGGTTGTGTACTGTTCTTCCCGCTCGGCTGTCTCTGTGACGTACCTGGTTTGCGATACTGTTTCATCGCGGTAACTCGTTTCAACCACCGATTTCCAGACGGTGTAACGCTCTTCGCGATAGCTTGTTTCAACAATCGGTTTTGCGACTTTGTATTCTCGCTGTTCCGTGCGCGTTTTCAGCACCGGTCGATAACTGGTGACCTCTTCTGGAACGTACTCGGTCACATACGAGATGCGGTACTTCTGAACCGTTTGAGGTTGCATGAGGGTTTCGCACTGAAGGCGGTATGCGGGCTCAAAACAGCAGCCCTCCTGAGCGGACGCCTGAAGAGGAAGAGCCAACAAGGTGCAGGCGGTGATAACAACGGTTTTTGCGTTCAATTGACAGGTCATGGCTGTGCTGCGAAGCAGAATTCGAAGTGAGAAAAGGCTGAGTGAACAGAGGTCGATACGACAGGACTGCGGTTCCTCCAAGCAACAAGACGTCGCATGTCGGCCACAACCCACCAACCAAAGGTACGCAAGGCTTGAAGGAAATGTAGGAAAAACTGCAGAAAAACGCTGCATTTGAGTGCAGCGTGCCCCGCAAAACTCCCCATTCTTCCCTGGCTGTTTATTTGCCGCTACAGACGTTGTTTTTTGACAACACAGGACAGTTGGAAAGTTGACCGGTTTAGCTCTGGCCAGACCGATTACCACGGTTATGACGGCTCAGTTGCTTTCTTGAAGCGGGTCAAGATGCGGGTCGAGCCCCAAATCGTGCATTGCATCGGCCAGATTGAGGTCTCGTGCTGTGATCTCTGCTCGTTCGTTCCGATGCAACTGCGTAACACGCTTTTGAGCTGACAAAACTTTTGCCAGTAACCATTTGGTGGATCCCTGCTGAGCGGCACTTCGGATTTTTGCGGCTTCTTGCTCTCCGAAAGCTTGGATTACGATTTCATCTTCAGGGCTCACAAACAGGCGAGCCGATCCCGGATCACCCTGTCGAGAGCTCCGTCCAATCAATTGACGATCAATCCGTGATGCAGCATGAACTTCGCTGACAATGACGTGCATGCCGCCGGCGTTTGCGACCCTCTCAGACAATCGAATATCGGTGCCGCGACCTGCCATGTTCGTGGCCACTGTGACTCTGCCGGGTTGGCCAGCCTGCGCGACGATTGCAGCCTCGGATGCCGGATTCCGGGCATTGAGAACAACGTGAGTAATCTTCTTCTCCGCCAATAGTTCGCTGAGTTCTTCTGATTGGGCGATGGTTCGGGTCCCAATTAAAACAGATCGATTGGCGGCAACCATGCTCTGTGTCTCCTCTGCGATGCGTGACCACTTTTGTTCCAGCGAACGACAGATGGTTGGCGGCATTAATAATCGCTTGGACTTTCGATGGGCTCGCACACGATGCACTTTTAAATCGTACACCTGCCGTAATTCGTTGCGATCCTCCCATGCCGTCGCTGTCATGCCACCAAGATGTGTGAACAACGCAACAAAGTCTTGCACCGAGATTCGTGCAATTGCCGCTGATTCTCTTGATAAGGCAAGGCCCTCTCTTGCTTCAATCGCTTGATGCACGCCTCCCCCAAAGTTTCTTTCAGCTGCTTTGCGACCGGTGTATTCATCAACTAACTGGATGTTGTCTTCGTGGACGACATAGTGGACATCCCGGTGTATTGTTTCGTTAATCAGGATTGCGCGTTCAAGAGCGTGCAGAATGTCGGTCGTGGTCAACGCTGCCATTGTGCTGGGCATGGTTTCCCTCAGAACACGCTTTCGGCCGGACGCTGTTAACGCGACAGCCCCATCGCCGCCTAATCGCACATAATCACTAGGGCGATGGAATTCGGTGGCGGCTTCGCTCGCCCAGCGATAGCAGGACTCTCTAGCATTGTTGATGTCGACGATGGGAGCCGTGATGATCATGGGCGTTCGAGCTTCATCAATCAGAATGCTGTCTGCTTCATCGATGATCAGAACGTCGAGCGGAAAATCGAACTGGCTGGTTTGCTCTCTGTTCGTTTGCAAGCGTTGCCTGTTAGCCAGTGATTGACGCAGAAAATCAAACGCGAACTCTCGGAGCGTTCCATAGACAACATCGCCCGAGTAGATCGTTGCACGCTCAGTTTGGGGTGTCGTCGTGGAAACACTTGACACACTCAGACCAACCCATTGGTACAGTGGTGACATCCACTCTGCATCGCGGGAAGCGAGGTAATCATTGGCTGTGGCAACTAGTACTTTGTGACCCGAGGCAGCAAGCGAAGCTGCTGCAAGAAGTGTGGTCACTGTTTTGCCTTCACCCGTTGGCATCTCAATGACGCAGCGGTTTAGCAACAGCTGCGATGCATTCCATTGGCCTTTGCGAATGTGAAATCCCAGATGCTTCCCAGATGCCTCATCGAGCTGGTCACGGAGCAGATTGGGTGTTGGCCTTTTGCGAATCGGTCGAGTGAAATTCATGAAGAAGCGTGACCAGTTCTGGCCGTGCTGCTAGAGCAATAAAAAAGAGAAGCCAGCGAAGGCTGCTGCCTCGGTAGCCAAACCCCGATAGTTCACCGGAAACGGGTTGCAGTCAACTGCATAGGGCTTGCAACTCAGGCAGTCACCACCCGATGAAACTAAGCAATCTGGCCGCGTCTTGCACATATGGTAGGGCAAGAAAAATGTGTTGACGCAGAATTGGCCTGCCGAAATTGCGTTTTGCGCTGGCCCACATCCCCGCCCACATCTCTCGAGTCGCGGTTGCTCATAATACAGAGGACGATGTTTGAACTGAATTGGATATCTGTCCGGAAGAGGTGGGCTGATTCCGGCCGCAACAATCGTCAGTACCGGTTCCTTCTGCATGAACTGGTTTGCTAGGTTTCTTGGGGCGTTGGGGCCCTCTTCCGCCACGATCCGAATTTGACGCATCGGTTTGCGAAGTTTTTCGACACTCTTCGTGTTGAAGCGGTCGCGGGCCGTTTCGGCATCCAGTTTCTCGTACTCCACCGGCTGGGCGGAATCTGGTGTCGTCTTCCAATAATCGTTGCCTCGTGACTGTTCTCCCGAAGAAGATTCCGCAGGTGCTGGTGCAGGGATCTTATCCCCAACGCCACTGGCAGCGCCTAACTCAGACTCCGGTGAGGCTATTGCCTCAAACTGGGCTTCGTTTTTATCGGGCTTTTCCGAGGAAATTTGACCGAAAACGCATGATGATCCCACGTTGAGTGCCAAGACGGCAAACAGCGATGCAATAGCACACTTGGGAGGATGGAAATTCAACATTAAATCGATTCCGGAGACACCTATAGCAGTAATTCTTTTCGATCTTTCCAGCCTCAATGTAATAGGAAAAACTGGTTAGTCGGAAAACTTGTTGCAATCATCCTAGAGTTCCCTTCTGCCCTAGAATGCCGTAAAAATGAGTCCGGTTTAGTGGTTTTTAGACGACTTTAACATGCCGGGATCAAAGGAGCGGACTACGATGAATTAGCAACCGATTGCCCACACTCCCATTTATTCCTAGTGCTTTTGCCGATCGAGCTAGGAACCCCTTTTCGTGCGGGCCGTCATAATGATGCGTGCACATTTTCACGCTCATGGGGGGGTGGGTCTAGCCCTGTCCCTGCGCAGAAACAGCCGCAGAGTCGTTCTTGATGATCCGACCCACTCCTAATTCAACGAAAATTCGACGGATGAGGTGCCGGCTGCGCGAACGGTTGGAGCATTTTTTGCGATCGAAGCCGAGACCTGTCAGGCTGGAACGACAGGCTGCTCCGCAGGTTCGTTCGCTTGAATCGAGGTTTGTGCTCGACGCTTCTGCCGCTCTGCTGGGTTGGGATGCAATCGATTCCAGCCTGAATGTCGAGACTTTAGAGCTACCGGTCGACGATTCAACCGGAACAATCCAAATCTTTAGCGATGGCAACTCGGGTGGGACAAGCCACACCTTCCCTACTTCTCACAGCCCGACAACTGGCTCGATTAGTCCCTCAATTTCCGGGGTTTTAGCTGAAAAAGACTCGCTTGGGCTTCGTTTGGCAGGCGGACTCGACGGCTCATGGGTTGGTCACAATCAGGATGCGAGCACAGGGTCCGAAGTCATGGTTTCGGCGCCACTCGCGCACGCGACGGAACTGGGTTCCGACCCAAGTTCGATTGATTTCAGTTTTGCTGCTTCCAGTTCTGCCGGGGTTATTTCTGTCACGAGCGGTATGGGCAGCGATGGCATTCAGCAAGGCACCGGGCATTTCGGGGATGGTTTTGCGGAAAACGCAGGGGATGTTGGCTCTTGGGACCAGATCCAGCAAACGGACCATCTGGGGAATGAAATTCTCTTCATTGATTCCCACGTGCAGGACTACGAGATTTTGATCGCTGGCGTGCGTGATGACGTCGAGGTAAAGATTTTACAGGACGATCAAGACGGTCTCACTCAGATCTCAACGGCCCTGGAAGGCAGAACCGACCTGGATGCGATCCATCTGATTTCTCACGGTTCTTCGGGTACGCTTCTGCTGGGGTCCACTGAGTTGACATCGGACAACCTCACGAACTATTCCGATGCGCTTTCACAGATTGGAACTTCGCTATCTGAAAGTGGTGACATTTTCCTTTACGGGTGCGACGTCGCCGCGGGTGAAACGGGATCGGCTTTTGTTTCAGCCTTGGCGACCGCGACCGATGCTGACGTTGCAGCGTCTAACGACAGAACTGGTTCAGCGGAACTGGGTGGAGACTGGCAGTTCGAGTCAATTCATGGGCAGGTAGGCAATGTGACGTTGATCGATGACGCAACCCTGGGGGGCTATGCACATGTACTTACGACTCCCTCGGTGACCGTTGATATCGTTGATGTATTACTCAGTGATTCAAATTTAGATTCGGTAGTGACTTTCGAGTTTAGCGAATCCGTTAACAATTTTGACGAGACTGATTTGGCGACTGTTGGGGGAGTGATTTCAGGATTCACCATCATTGACGCTGACAGCTATCAAGCTGTCTTCACTGCTGATGACGGGATCGATATGACAGGGTCTGTCACGGTTAATGCCAGTTACACCGATCTCGCAGGTGATCCCGGACTCGCTGGCAGCGATACGGTTGCCATCGATACTCTGAATCCGACTGTCGTTGTCAACCTTGTCGACAGCCAACTGACCGACGGAGACACCAGTTCATTGGTGACGTTTGAGTTCAGCGAAGACGTGACTGGATTCGATATCAACGACCTGACACCAGCCAATGGTTTGATAACTGGTTTCACAGTGATCGATGGGGACAGTTACGAGGCGACGTTTACCGCAGATGATGGGGTAGACGCCCTCGGCCAGGTCACGGTTGCCACGACATACACGGATCTCTTGGGGAACGCTGGAAATGGTGGTTCAGACACAGTTGCGATCGACACGTTGAACCCAACAGCGACAGTGGAGTTGGATGCGAACAGTTTGTCCGACAGCAACAACAGCACAGCCTTGACGATCACGTTCAGTGAAGCGCCTTTTGGTTTTGATGCGGGTGCTGACTTGACGGTAACCGGAGGCGCCATTGGTACCGGTAGTTTTGATGGT
>Ga0315334_10000889_pt1 | contig 18297 bp, 14 predicted proteins | sample M150034915metaG_FD_205555 | JGI IMG/M metagenome (GOLD analysis project Ga0315334, IMG submission 205555) | Ammonia-oxidizing marine archaeal communities from Monterey Bay, California, United States - M1 500m 34915 | ecosystem: Environmental > Aquatic > Marine > Intertidal zone | place: USA... | reverse complement strand
CTAGCGCTCAGGTAAAAAGCGCTTTATTGCTTGCGGGATTATATGCTGAAGGAAGGACTAGTGTAGTGGAGCCTTTAAGGACCCGTGACCATACAGAAAAAATGTTAGATTTTTTTCAAGTGAGGACAGATCGCAATGATAATGAGATTGGCATTGAAAGTGGACAGATGCTTGAATCTAGAGACTTTGTAGTTCCTGGCGACATTTCTAGTGCAGCTTTTTGGCTCGTAGCCGCATCTTCTTTTCCCAATTCACAATTGATGGTAAAAAATGTAGGGCTAAACCCTACTCGGAATGGTATCCTGAAAATACTAGTGAGAATGGGTGCTTATGTTTCTGAATCTGTCGAAACTAATAGTGGTGGCGAGGAAACAGGAAACGTGACTGTTCAGGGTGGAAAACTTAAAGGAATCGAAATTAGTGGAGACATTGTTCCAAATATTATTGATGAAATTCCAATTATTGCTGTTGCAGCGGCTCTCGCGGATGGAAAGACCATTATTAAAGATGCAGCGGAGCTAAGAGTTAAGGAGAGTGACAGGATTTCAGCGGTTGCTGAGAACTTAAGTAAAATGGGAGCAGACCTTCAAGAGACTAGTGACGGTATGGTGATAAACGGGGGGAATCAGCTTCAGGGAACTGAGTTGAAAAGTTTTGGGGATCATCGAATAGCGATGGCCTTTGCGGTGGCTGGCTTATTTGCTTCAGGTCAGACCATAATAACAGATGCGGAATGTGTAAGTATTTCATATCCTAATTTTGAAGAACATTTGATAAGAATGACGAGTGCAACTAGTAAAGCTTCTGAGTATCCTATCCCAGTCATTACTTCTTTTCCTGAATCTAACTCAAGTAATTAATTCATTAACCTAATAATATTCATGCAGGAAGATGAGAATAATGTAATTGCTATTGATGGACCGGCAGCTTCGGGAAAGAGCAGTGTCTCGTCTAGAATTTCAGCAAAGATAGGTTATCTTCATGTGAATTCGGGGTTAATGTACAGAGCGTTTACCTGGAGTGTTTTAAGATCTGAAATAGATCCCAATGATGCAGCTTCTGTTGTTGGACACTTGAATTCGATCAATCTTAATTGTGGTCAATCTGATGGGATTTCTACTCTTAGAGTGAATGGATTGGATCCAGGATTAGAACTAAAATCATCTGAGGTTAATGAAAATGTTTCTGTTGTTTCAGCTGTTGAGGAAGTAAGGGAAGCCTTAGTTTCTAAGCAGAGGGATTATCTCAAAATTGCCAATATTGTTATGGAGGGCAGGGACATAGGTTCTGTTGTTTTTCCTGAGACTCCATACAAGTTTTATATAGATGCTTCTGTCGAAGTTCGGGCTAAAAGGAGAATGGCTGAAGGGGGGGGAGATGATTTAAATAAACGTGATAAGATCGACGCTTCTAGAAAAGTTTCACCTCTGCTCATAGCTGAGGATGCTTGTGTGATAGATACTTCTGAAATGGATTTGGACCAAGTTGTTCAAGCGGTGTTCAATGAATTAAAGGTGCGAGGTTTGGAAAAATTGTAGATACAAATGTGGTATTGGATTGGATTTAGCTGTGCGTGGCTTCTTTTTCGAATTGGATTTCGGTTAAAGATTGTTGGGAAGAGCAGAATTAAAGAAGCATGGAAAGTCGGAGGGGTCTTAATCGTTGCAAATCATACGAGTTTTTTTGATCCGCCTGTTGTTGGTGTTGCCTATGGTAAGAAAACAGTATTTCTCGCGCGCAAAACTCTATTTAAGAAAGGGTTTTTTGCATGGATTTATCCTAGATTAAATGCAATACCAGTTGATCAGGAAAGGGGTGATATGACTAGCCTTAAAAGGATAATTAAGGAATTGCGTAATGGTAATCCTGTTTTGATTTTTCCGGAAGGTGAAAGAAGTTTGGATGGGGAGATACATAAAGGAGAAGCTGGTGTTGGTTTAATTATTGCAAAATCAAAAGTTCCAGTTCTGCCGATGAGAGTCTTTGGTGCTTATGAAGCATTGTCGAAGGAATCTAAGTTTCCAAAATTTTTCACACAAATAACTGTTTGTGTAGGGGAGATGATTCAATTTTCTGAGGATCAATTAAAAATTAAAAGCAGAGAAGCGTATCAAGAAATTTCAGATAAGACGATCGAAGCTATTGAGTCTATTGAGCGGGCCTGATTAATGGTCTAATGCTAGCGTAATTTTCTATCATAGAACTGTTCTCCTTTTGGTGGGCGTAGCGGCATATTTAAACCACCAGATGATTCTAATTCGCTAAATAGTTGAGTCCTTAATTGGGATATGATCTTTTTATATTGAGGTAGCTGAATAAGATTGTGCCGTTCGTTTGGATCGTGCTCTAGATCGTAAAATCCGTTCCTGTCCCAAATCCCGTGATAGTAGACATACTTATATTTATTTGTCCTAATAGCTATACAGGTTGGTGTTGCTGGGAAATTCCATTCCCAGTGGTATTCATATAATATATGCTTCCTCGGGTTCTTGATTTTTTTATTTGCAAAAATAGGGGCGAAAGAGGTCCCATCAATTTTGGGAGATGCTTCAGGTAATGTTATTCCAGCTAATTCAAGAAAAGTGGGAGCAACGTCAATGTTTTGAACCATATCGCTAATAACTGTTCCAGGTTTAATTTTGCCTGGAGCATAGGCAAGCATTGGTACCCTAATAGATTCCTCAAATGCATCTCTTTTGTCATAAAATCCATGCTCCCCAAGGGCAAATCCATTGTCCCCCATATATAGAAGCATAGTCTCTTCTGCGTTCGGAGAAAGGGTCTTGACTAGTCGGCCAATATTTTCATCAAGCCCATGTACTGTTTCACAAAATCTCCAATAAAGATTATCAAAAGAGGGGACCGGGTCCTTATCAAATTTTCCAGTTTCCATATGATCGATGCCGTGAATTCCGTATCGCCTCTCTTTAATCCATAATGATTGAGAGGAATAGTTCTCTTCTGTGTTTGCCATCGTTTCTGGATAAGGGATTGGCTTCCCTTGATATTTTCCATGATGACGTGGGGCGGGTGTAAATGGATAATGTACTGCCTTGTATGATACATATAATAGAAAGGGTTTATTTTTTGGCCTAAAATTATTATACCAGTCGATTGCCTGATCAGTCAGGATATCAGTTATGTAGCCGTCGAATTTTTTTCTCTTTCCATTGATATTAAGTACAGGATCAAAATATTCTCCTTGGCCGCGAAAACTTATCCAGTGATCAAAACCAGGTCTTGGTGTGTCGTTTTCGTGACCCATGTGCCATTTGCCGATGAAAGCAGTGTGGTATCCTGCTTTTTGTAAATGAGCAGGAAAAAAAACCGTTCCTTCCGGCACGTCTCTTTGGTTGTCGACTACACGGTGATGATGCATGTATTGCCCGGTCAAAATTGAAGCTCTGCTCGGAGAGCACAATGATGTACTAACAAAGGCATTTTTCAGGTGAGCCCCCTCTGAAGCGAGTTTGTCCATCGTTGGTGTTTCTAGCCACTTTGGTGAGGCGGGGTGAAACCCCATGAAGTCGTAACGGTGATCATCACTGAGGACTAAGACTAGATTAGTTTTGGCTCCGAGTAAGATGCCAGAAAAACAGAAGAGTATCAGGACGATCCTTATCATATCGTTGAGTATTTATAGCAATGTTGCAGTGAATTATTTAATATAAATAAGATAATAACTGGCAAACGACTGAATAAATAGCAAAAACAACAAGTTTACCTGTTCTGCGTATTCTCATCGCTTCTATTTCATTCTGGTTGCAAATCTTATCATACTATTATTCAATGTTTCTCCTGATTATGAAAAAGTGGCAAGTACTCATATTAGCTTTAAGTATTATGAATACTTTTATTCTTGGTGGAGAAGATGCAGATGATAAGCAATCTAATTTATCAGGGTTGAAATTTTCCATTGGTTATATTTCTCGATCATTTCATGATTTGCGTTTTTCGACAGGCTCTTATTCGCAGGACTTCTCTTCATCAGAGTTAACAGGAGAGCCTTTTTCTATAGCTTCTTCTGCTGGTTCTATTGCTGGTTCTATTGATCGAAATTATGATGATGGGTTTGTGAAAATTGATGCAACTGATTCATTTGGTGAAGTTACTTGGAACTGGGCTTATGAAGAGTCACTTCAAGTTGATGGTAATTTCATTCGGTTTACTGATAGTTCAGGTCGAGATGTAGCACATGATTATTCTGATTCATTTGATCAATACCAGTGGAGCGATGATTTGAAGAGTGGAGGCCCTTTATTTCAAGTTTCCTATAATCTTGAAGCTTGGAATTCTTTTGAAGTGGAGGCTTCAATGGAGTTTTCTTTCGTTAATGTTAATCGCGCAAATAATGCGTCAACGTTTAGGGCTCAACGCATTTCAAAAACAACGCAGACGATAATCCAAGATACATACGGTTTAGGGGGCACTGTGCCTCCTGATCCTCCTCACGAAGGAACATTCGCGGATCCTGGCCCGTTGATTAATTCAATTCCTGAAGATAGATCTGTTGTGGTTCAGGACTTTTCTACTGAAACCTTTAATTTTGCTAATAATATACAAGAATCTCTAGACTTTTCTTTGGTTACATTATCTCCAGGAATATCAGCGAGCATATCGAGAGAGAAATTTCTGTTTAATTTTGGATTGGGAATTTCTCTTAACGTAATCAGTTGGGAAGCAGATTTCCGTGAGTCGCTCGACACATTAAATGATGGGATGAAGTCGCAGGAAATTAATTCATGGCAATCAGCTTCATCTGGAAACGATGTTCTTTTTGGGGCCTTTTTACATGCGGCTACAGGAATGCAAATTTCTGAAGCGCTTAGTCTTTCCGTTTTTGTCAGGCGTGATTGGGCATCTGACTTGAGTGCTACAGTAGGTCCATCAAATTTCAATCTGAAACTTAGTGGTACGAGTGGAGGTTTCCGCGCTACTTACTCATTCTAACTGAATGACGTAAATATTTACTTGGGAATAGGTTCTTTAGGCTCAGGAGGAGTAGGTTCTGGCTCAGGAGGAGTAGGTTCTGGCTCAGGAGGAGTAGGTTCTGGCTCAGGAGGAGTAGGTTCTGGCTCAGGAGGAGTAGGTTCTGGCTCAGGAGGAGTAGGTTCTGGCTCAGGTGAAGGAGGAGGGTTTTCTGTTAATAGAATTTTCTCTTTGGTTGAAGATAATTTAGTGCTTGCCGTTTTATTAAAGACTGAAGCGAAACTACTCGTGCTTCCGATACTTTCATATGCCTTTTTAGCTTCATTATATTTTCCTTCTTTAAATAATGAATCAGCAAGACGAATGGCTGAAGCAGGTGCCGCTGAATTTTCTGGGATGTTTACTTCCTTATATAACCTAGCGGCTTCTTCATTGTTCCCAAGTTCTTCATTCAATGTGGCTAAGGCAAATAAGCCATCATAATAAAGCGGACTATCTTTGAAGTTGAATACAAATTTCTTTAGAGCGATTTCGGCTTCTTTAAGATCAGGTGGATTTTTTTCTATGTGCTTATTTGCTAGTAGCAAGAGGGCATTGCCACCAGTAATTGTTTTTTCTTTGTCCTCGGCTAATTTATTAAGTTTAGTGAATGAATCATTACTTAGAGAAGCGGATACGAGTTCTTCTCCATCCTTTTGAAGTTTATTTTGCTTGAGAGCTTTATTGTAAAAGAAAAATCCTAGGATAAGAATTAATGCAAGTATTACACTAGAAAGTGTTTTCCAATTTTTTTCAAAGAAAGTCTCGAGAGAATTTCCAGAAGGAGGCACTGTATTTACTTCACGGTTAGGTTCCATCTGCTAATCGTTAATTTATGGAGTTAATATCTGGTTAAATAGAAAAGATTTATGCGCCTACTGCGGCTCTAGCATCATCGGCTAAGGGTGTGCTAAGATAGCGTTCTCCTGTAGAGCATCCAATTGTGACTATGAATTTCCCTGTATTCTCAGGCCTTGAAGCAACCTCTATTGCGGCGCAAACATTGGCTCCTGTGCTGATACCAACTAGAATACCTTCTTCAGCAGCAATTCTTCTTGCCATTGCAAATGAGTCATCATTTGAAACTTTGATGCATTCTGTGATTTGATCTTCTCCGCTTTCAGGTTCCTTAAGGTGAAGATTACCAGGTATGAATCCGGCTCCAGTTCCTTGAATTTTATGAGGCCCAGGAGTGAGTTCTTCGCCTGCTAATTGCTGAGAGATTACTGGTGAATCTTCAGGTTCAACTGCTATTGCTTGGAATTCAGGTTTCTTATTCTTAATGAATTCGCAGCATCCAGAAATAGTACCACCTGTCCCTACAGCAGAAATGAGAATGTCTACTTGCCCATTACTGTCCTCCCAAATTTCTGTGGCAGTTGTTTTACGGTGAACTGCTGGATTAGCTTCATTTTCAAATTGTTGCGGCATCCATGAGTTCTCAGTATTTTCTTGAATTTCTTTTGCCTTTTCAATCGCACCTTTCATGCCCTGTGGGCCTGGAGTTAGTACTAAATTTGCTCCTAAAAGTGATAATAGAGTCCTTCTTTCGAGGCTCATTGTTTCTGGCATTGTAAGGGTAAGATTATATCCTCGTGAGGCGCATACAAAAGCAAGAGCAATGCCTGTGTTGCCACTAGTGGGTTCGATTATTGTTGTGTCCGGATTAATCAAGCCTTCGGCTTCTGCTGATTCGATCATGGCCATGCCAATACGATCTTTAACAGATCCCAGGGGATTAAAAAATTCGCATTTTAAGGCAATTGTTGCATCAATGCCATCTGTGACTTTGTTTAGTTTTACTAGGGGAGTTTGTCCGATAGTTTCTACGATATTATTATATAGAGTGCCCATTCTGTAACAGTTTTGTAATTTAATGATTTCAGGGAGATCTTTCCGAACTGGAATTATTAAATTGTTCTTCTTAGGTTTGCAAAGAGAAATGGAGAAATGCTATGAAAAATTGTTTGTATTTAAAAAATATATGATAAATAGGCTATCTAATAATTTATATTAGTCATTTTAACCCCAAATTTAATACCCCACAACTAACTATGTCCAATGCCCTAACGCCTGAAATAATTCAGGAAAGGATAAAAAAAATCCCGGAATGGGAGCTGAACGAAGATTCAATATCACGTAGTTTTGAATTTGATGAGTATCAGTTCGCGATCGATTTTGTAAATACTATTGCTGAGATTGCTGAAGAAGCGCAACATCATCCAGATATATCTATTAATTATACTAACGTAACATTAGTTTTAACTACTCATTCTAAAGGAGGTCTGACCGAAAGTGATTTCGAGGTGGCTTTAAGAATTGATAGTCTCGGAGATTGATCAAATTTCCAGAAGACATTCTTACGATTAGAGGTCTTCAGGTTTTTGTAATAATTTTGCGATTTGTGTAAGCAGTCGGCCGGCACCGCCTCCGTCTAATATGCGATGATCAAAACTTAAAGTAAGATCAGCTTCAATTACTGGTGCCCATGAAGAGGACTCAGTATTCCAATGAGGTTTTTGCTGACCATAGCCTAATCCAAGAACTAAATTTTGTTCAGGTAGAGGAATGGGTGTTGCCCACACAATACCAAAGCTACCGAAGTTTGTAACTGTAGCTATTCCTGGTGGAGTGCTTGCTTCTTTTGGTAATCGTCTTTTTTTTGCGGCTTCGACCAAAGCTGCATATTGCTCTACTAAGTCCTTTAATGGTATTTGATCGACGTTCCTAATGACTGGTACTAATACACCGTCATCAACTTCAACAGCAAAACCGATATCTATTGATGATGGATGTATTATCTGGTTACCAACTAATCGTCCAGCAGTCGCGGTCCTTTCTGATAAAGCAATGGCAAGTGCTCTGATGACGTAAAGAGTGGGCCCGGGTTTGGGAGAGGATTCTTTGCGGTGCAATAGTAAATTTTCTAGGCATACGGGTGACCCAACAGTGGCGAGGGGTCTTGTCCAGCTTCTGCGCATTGAGTCAGCAACTGCAATCCTCATTGGAGAGGCTGCTGAGGTTTTCTTTGTTTCAAGATCGAACATGAATGATTCGAAGTCTTCTACAGTGACTCTTCCTCCTGCTCCAGTGCCTGCAATTCCTGCTAGATCAGCAGCATTTAGATCTAATTCTTGCATTCTTGCTCGTAATCTAGGTGATATATAAGTTGCGCCTGAAGCTCTTGCGGGAACAGGAAGACCTCTAATGGTGGGGGTCACTTCAGGATTATTTGGATTGTCTGACGTAGTTTGAAGTGTTCTTGTTTCACTTGCTGAATTATCATCTATTTTCCCTGCAGGTGCGGTTTCATTTGAGTCTGCACTTCGTTGACTTGACTGGATTTGATGGGGTTGATTTATGGGTATTGTGTCATCAACTTCAAGATAGCCTAATGTGGATCCAACAGGATAGCTGACGTCAACTTTTGCCAATATTTCGACAATCTTTCCAGGATGAGGTGTTGCGACTTCCATTATGGCTTTTTCAGTTTCGACTTCGAGAACGTCCTCATCGGTTTCAACTGTTTGCCCTACTTCAATTTTAATATCTTTAACAGTAGCTTCAGCAATGGATTCGCCGAGTTGAGGCATGAGAATGGGTATACGCATTTTAGGATTTATTCTCTAATTAGTTTACGTAGTTCTTCTTCTACTGAGCTGGCCGTTGGCCTGTGGTAACGCCAAAGGTCAGGATGGTAGGGGATTGGGGTATCTATCGAATTTAGACGGACGGGAGGAGCGTCAAGAAGGTTGAAACCTTCTGAGCTTATTCTGGAAATGATTTCTGATGTGACTCCGCCCCATGGAAAGGCTTCGCCGATAGCCAATACTCTTCCTGTTCGAGCTATTGATCCTAGAACCGTGCTCATATCAATTGGTTTAATGCATCGAAGATCAACTATTTCTATTTCATAACCATCGTTTTTCATGTTATTCGCCGCGCGCAAAGCTTCGTGAAGCATTGCGCTATATGTGACAACGGTAGCATGGCGTCCTGATCTTACGATGCGAGCACTTTTGGCTGGCAAAGTCTGCTTGGGCAGTGAATCTGCTTTTAAGTGATAATATAAGTATTTATGTTCACAGAAGATGACAGGATCATCAATTGCTATGGCATCTAATAGCATAGAATAAGCGTCTTCAACTGTAGCGGGAGTCATTACAATAGTGCCTGGGTAATGAGCATATATTGTTTCCATGCATTGACTATGAAAAGGCCCACTTCCCGGAGTCCCTCCAGAGGGTAATCGAATTGTTATAGGGCATGGTACAGCAGTGCGCCAAAAAAGTGTAGCGGCTTGATTCACTATTTGATTAAATCCGACTGACGAAAAATCTGCAAACTGCATTTCAATTATTGGTCGCATTCCCTCTATGGCTGCACCGACAGCAAGACCAACCATTGCGTCTTCACTAATAGGGGCATCTATTACTCTGTCTGGGTGTTCGTGAAATAGGTTCTTAGTTGCCTTAAATGCTCCGCCAAAAGCACCCACATCCTGTCCATAGATGAAAACGTTTTCATCAGTTGCCAGTGCTAATGACTGAGCTTCTCTGATGGCTTCTAGATATGAAATGCTCACGATTCTTTATTTCCGAAATGATGGGCTTGAATATGCGTTCCAGTCATGAGAATAAGGGTTCGGTCCCTTCTCTGATTCTGCTTGAGCTATTGCCGCATTCACCTCGATGGTTGCTTGCTCTTGAATATCATCACATTGTTTTTCACTACACCAACTTTCTTCAATGATTCTATTCTTAGCCTTAACAAGGCAGTCCTGACCAAGGTTGGAAGACCGTAGTCTATTTGAGATATAAGGAGCATCATCGTGCTCACCATGGCCTGATAAACGAAGTAAGTTTCCTACAACAATTTGTGGGCCTTTCCCAGAACGTGCTTGGGCTATAGCTTTCCCGAATCCTTCAAGGCATTCTATCAGATCAGTGCCGTTAATATTTATCCCATTCACACCATAACCAGTAGCTTTATCTACTAGTTCATCGCATGCAAATTGTCTATCAGTTGGAGTTGAGTATGCAAATTGGTTGTTTGCAATAGATATGATTAGTGGAAGCTTTTCGACAGCGGCCATATTTAAGGCTTCGTGGAAAGCTCCGGTTGATGTGGCACCGTCTCCGATCGAGGCAGCTCCAACTACATTATTAAGTTTTTTTCTTAAGCGCCTAGCAAAGAGCATTCCGTTTACAACTGAGATCATTGCTCCAAGGTGGGATATCATTGTGGGCATACCTTCATGAGAGTTACCTCTATGAACATTTCCGTCACGACCGATTGTTGGTCCGCGAGCCGATCCTAAATATGTTCTTGCTGCATCGATTAAGGGTTCACCAAATGCAGCCCTTCCGGCCATGTCTCTTATGAGTGGAGAATATACATCTTGACCTTTTCTGAGTTGAGTGGAAAGAGCAGCACTAAAGGCTTCTTGACCTTTGCCGACATAAACTCCTCCAACTATTTTGCCTGCCCGATAGATGTTTGAGATTCTATCTTCAAAGGTTCTTGCGAGGACCATCCATCGGTAAGTTTCAACAGCTATGGTTGATAGTTTTCCGTTTAATTCTTGGTTCTGATTGGCAGGGTTTGCCATATAATAATTTTATCATTCTAGCCTTCGTAATGATTTGGGCAATCCTGATTTAGGTAGTTATCTGGCTTGTTTCAATTTCAGCATTAGTAGTGAATTTCATACCAATGAGCTGACTTATTCCGAATTCTTCTTGTGTGACACCATACATAACCTCACAGCGGCTCATTGTTCGTTTATTGTGGGTAACTATAACAAATTGGCTTTCTTTAGTAAACCTGTCTAAGAGTTTGATGAATCTCCCAATGTTAGATTCGTCAAGTGGTGCGTCAAGCTCATCCAACACACAGAAAGGACTTGGTTTAACCATGTAAATTGAAAAGAGGAGAGCAACTGCAGTCATAGCCCTCTCTCCTCCAGACAGTAATGATATGGTCTGAGGTTTCTTTCCCGGCGGTTTAGCTATAATGTCAATTCCACTCTCAAGAGGATCACTTTCATCAAGCATGATTAGATTTGCTCTCGCAAATTCTCCAAACAGTTCTTTGAATACAGTGCTGAAATTTTTTCTAATCTCTTCAAATGTGTCAGCAAATCGAGATTTTGTTTCGCGGTTAATCTTATTGATTACCTTGTGAAGACTGTCTTTTGAAGAGGTTAAGTCATTGTGTTCTTTATTGAGGAAGTCATAACGTTCTTGTAGCGATTCGAATTCCTCAATAGCGTCAATGTTAACTGGGCCCATCGAATCGAGTTTCTGTTTAAGTTCATCAATAACAGATTCTACAAAATTCCAATCTGGTTGGTCTTCTCCAGGGATTTGAGGGATGGGTTGAATTTTTGAATTGTCTTGCTCATTTAGAGCGTGATCATTTTCTTGATGTTCGTCAGTATCAGATGCAAGCTTCGCGTCTCTGGCTTCGCGTCGCTTTTCTTTCAACGCACGAGATTTTTTTTGATCTTCAATGGCGCAAAGTAGCGTATGACTGTCAGGACTGAAATGATCAAGGTTGATGCTGTACCTTTGTCGAATAGTGCTGCATAGACTTTCGATTCTGAGGTCGATTTGTGTCATTTTGACTTCTTCTTTGCCCTTTTGTTCTGTTAATTTGGCAATTTGACGTCGCCCGTCACGAAGTTCATTTTCTGCATTGCTGACGTTTTCTACTCTTTTCTCACGTTGATTTGAGACTTCTTCAAGTGCTGCATCCAAGTTTTGTAATTGCTGATCGAGTGAATTTATTTGATCAACGAGTGAAACGTTTTCAGACTTTGACTGTTCGATGCGCTCTTTATAGCTACTGACTTCGGATTCTCTGCGAGATATTGCAGATTCTAATCCAGACATTCTTTCAGTAATTGGCGCTTTTTGTTCTTGAAGAGATTGTTGGGACTTCTCTTCAACAGCCATTGCGGTTTTTAATTCTGAAAGTAATTCTTTAGAGTCAATTTCTTGTCTTTTTGCTTCTTCAACTGAAGATTCTATTTTCGATAGTTGAACATTCATCGACTCTATCGATGAATTCAAATTTTGTTCAGTGTCTTTGAGGCTTTGAAGTTTTGTTTCAGCATTTTCTTGTCTTCTTAATAATCCTTTTTGCTCTTGTTGCATATTAAGGAGCTTGGATTCTAAGCCTTCACGTTCACGTTCTAGTAGTGATCTTTTACCTTCGAGAGTTGAGTGTGTAATTGTTGCTGATTGCAATTGGGTTCTGCATTCATCTACTTTCTTTGATAAAGAATCGGCGAGGTCTTCAATCTCTTGAAACTCCATCTGACACTCACCTAATTTGTCATTTAGAGAAGAGGTTTCTGTTTCAAGTTCTTTTATTTCATTTAACCTAGATAGTAATGAACTAGCTTCTCCAGATTCGCCGACTCCACCTGTTATAAATCCATTGGAGCTGATAATATTTCCGTCAAGTGTAGCAAAACTATATGATGGAAAATCTTTTCTTAAAGCTATTGCGGTTTTGATGTCCTTGGCGATGAACGTGTTTTTTAGTAATTGTTCAATTAATGAGCTGACGGTTTCGGCAGATCGAACTTTATCGATGGCCCAAGCCTCGACCCCTGAAGGTAATGTCATTAGTTGACGAGCAGAGGCAGGAGCAATAAAATTTTCTGGGACTATACTTGCTCTGCCTAGTCGATTTTTTGAGAGAGTTTCGATTGCATTTTCTGCTATAATTTCATCAGAAACCAGAATTGATTGCAAATGAGCACCAAGGGCCGCTTCTATAGCAGGAATATAATCAGGGTCCACTTCAATGAAAGAGCTTAGGAGTCCATAAGATTTTAATTGGTTTTGTTCATTATTTTTAAGATTATCAAGAACTGCTTGGGTGCCTTTTCCTAGGCCTTCACCATCTACCAGAAGAACTTTTAAAACTTGTAAGCGAGATTCTTTTTGAGCTAGTTCACGATGAAATTTTGATAGATTATCATTCAGGATTTCTTTCTGATTGATTGCTGTTTGGAATTCTTTTTCAGCTAGAGTTAATTTAGTGTCCAGGTCTTGAAGTGATTCCGAAGCCAGGTTCATTTCCTCATTGACTCCAATGAATTCCGTTTGTCTTTCCGTGTGTTCTTTGTTAATCCCTGTGATTTGGCCCACAATTTGATTTATTCTTTCATTGTCTGTTTCAGACATGTTGGAAAAAGAGCCCAATTCTGCTTTGACCTTTGCTAGTTGAGTTAAGTCACTTGCTTTGGATTCCGATATTTCTTTAAGGCTTAATTCGAGGGTTGATCTTTTTGATTTTAATTCTTCTGTTTTAATGTCGTGATCTCTTAATTGTTGTTTTTGATGATTTAAGTTTTCTGTGATTCTTAGTAGAGCCTCAGAGGTGGAATCTAATTCGGTCTTCTCTTTGCTTAGGGTTTCTTGTGTTTTTGATATATCTTCTGAGTTCTGGGTGATTAAATTATTTAATTCTGTCTGTCTTTCAGTATTAAATTCGATTCTGCTTTTTGATGAGTTTATTTTGTTTTGATTGTCTATTTGTTGTTCTCTCCGGTTAGAGATTTCTCCCTCTAGTGACGATAATGAATTTCTGGCATTAATGATTGCTTGTTCTTTTTCACTGATAGAGTTCTGAGATTCAGTAATTTCGTTTAATAGCGATTGGATAGATGTTTTTAGTTCACTTCTTTCGGCATCAAATTCTTCGAACTTTCGATGGCTGAAATGAGCGTCAAGTGTTTTTACATCAACTAGTAATTCTTGATATCTTCTAGCTTTGCCTGCTTGACGATTGAGAGAATTAATTTGCCGCTTAACTTCTTCAATGATGTCGGTTATCCTTAATAAGTTGGCTTCAGTATATTCTAATTTCCGAAGGGCCTCTTTCTTTTGAGATTTAAATTTTGTGATACCTGCGGCTTCTTCGAAGACAGTTCTTCTATCCTCGGGTCGAGAACTTAGTAAAAGGTCAATTTTACCTTGTTCCATGATCGAATATGCTGTGCGTCCAATTCCTGTATCCATGAGCAATTCGTGAATATCTTTTAAACGGCAAATATTTCCGTTTAGTCTATATTCAGATTTACCATCTCTGAAGACACGTCGAGTTAATGCCACTTCATTAAATTGGATGCCTAAAATGTCTTCGCAGTCAGATAGAGTTAGAGTAACTTCGGCCATTCCGACAGGTTTCCTTTTATCGGTGCCATTAAAAATGACATCTGCCATTTCTCCGCCACGCAGGGCTTTAGCTGATGTTTCTCCCAACACCCAACGAATGGCATCAACTACATTGGATTTACCGCAACCATTCGGTCCTACGATTCCAGTCACTCCAGGATGGAACTCAAATTCAGTGCGATTTGCAAATGATTTAAAACCGTGAAGTTTTAGCGACTTTAAGCGCATATGTTTTACTAGAATAAATTAAACTGTTAAGATTTGTAGATTTTATTGATTAGCTTTGTGTTTGAACAGCTTAAAAGACAAAAATCCACAATATGTGGCCGTTATATTGTCTTTAGAGCTCAATATATTGTGTATATAATGTCGATTGATTTTTCTTATGAGCCCATTTTTTGAATTAAGTAAGTTAGATAATTGAGAAAACTTAGGTTTTATTTTCAGACATAGTTTAATGGTTTAGAATGAGTTGCAGAAAGAGATATAAAAATTAAAGGAGCCAAATTGAATTTCATTATCATTCTGATCTTTAGTCTTCTGCTTTGTGTGGCTTGTGATCGTCCCAAAGCTACAAACACAATTGAATTGGAAGTTACTGCTGATCTTGAGGAGTTGGACATGAGTTCAGAACCTATGCAACTTCCCAAAGAGCTGCCAGAGCCAATAATTGATAAAAGTTCTCGAGTCGCTTTTTTAGGGTATCACCAAATCATTACAAGGGGCAGCCCAGGAGAGATGCGGATAATGGCAACAAAATTTAGATCTCAAATGCAGATCCTTAAAGATGCAGAGATTCCTGTGATTTCTTTTGGTGATTATATGGAATGGAGAGATGGAACAAAAGAAATTCCTGAGAGTTGTGTTATTATTACTATAGATGATGGGTATGATGATCTTGTGGATGTGGCTTTACCTATACTTAGAGAATTTGAATATCCTTTCACATTTTATCTCTATACAAACTTTTTGGGAGGAAGTGGAAGGACTCTGAATGACGAAGAAGTGAGGGCGTTAATTGAAGGGGGCGCGGAGTTGGGCAGTCATAGTGTTTCACATGATTTTTTGGTGCGTGCCAAAAGAAAGTTCGGCAATGAAAACGATTATGAGGATTGGTTGGCTAAAGAAATCAAAGGTTCTAAGGAATCGTTAGAGAAAAGATTCGGTGTGAATGTTAGTAGCTTTGCTTATCCGTATGGCGAATATAATGAGGGTCTAGCAAAAAAAATTGCTGACGCAGGTTACACTTCAGCAGTGACTGTGAATGGAGCCAAGTCTGGATATGAAACACCTCTTTATGAATTGCCTCGTTACATCATTCACGGGAACAATGATATCAATTGGAAGGCAGGAACTAGTTTTAGAGGCAAGGGAGGATTGGTTGAGGGCCAGAACTTAATTGGAAATAGAAACAAAACTGCTGTTAATTCAGGCCAGATCAAAGTTTGGCCAGAGAATGGAAAGGAGATTATAGACAGGTTGCCAAAGATACTCGCAGACGTTTCTGCGTATGAAGAGATAGAACCAAATTCTCTTAAGATGAAAGTTAGTGGATTCGGGGACGTTCCAGCTGTCTATGATAAAGATAGTGGAATGATTTCGTGGGCAGTTAAAAGAAAATTACGATCTACTAAATATATAGTAAATTTGTCCTTTAGTGAAGCAGGTGAAAAAAAACGATATTTTGCTGCATGGTCTTTTTTGCTTGATCGTAATGTTTTTTATTTGCCGGACTATCAACAAAGAGTCAGAGTTGAAAGGTCAGAGAGGTTTAATGATTTGGATGACTAAAGTTCATCAAGTTACAAAAAATGATTTCTTCTTTATTGTTATTTTGTTTCAGACAGCTCAACATGCATAAATGAAAACTAGGCAAAGAAAGAAATTAATGAAGTTTAATCAGATTAATATAGGATTCCTTGGTCTTCTAATAGTTGGGTGCGGCATTAGAGAGCGTCCTCCCATTTCATTGTTGCCATCAATTGGAGTAAAGGGAGGGGAGGTTCATCCACTGAATGTGGACTTTGCAGATTATCCAGATGCGGAAGAAAATGTTAGCAAGGAAATTGATTCAATAAAGACTGAGGATTATAAGATAAGAAAAGGTGATAGCCTTTGGAAGATTTCGAGAGATCGAAAGACTTCGATTTCAATTTTGAGGCAATTAAATGGTATTAGTGGTGATCTTATTAGAGAAGGGCAAGTCATCAAAGTGCCGTTTGTTGAAGGCTTGGATTTAACGGATCCAGCTGAAGAGAAGCCAACTGAAGAGAAGCCAACTGAAGAGAAGCCAGCTGAAGAGAAGCCAGCTGAAGACTTGCCGAATGGGGATGGGGATGATGTAAAAACTAAAGAAAAGGAAGTGCCTGAGTTGCTTCCGATTCCGGAAATTGAAGATGATCCCATTTTACCAATTCCAGAGAAGCCATAGTTTCATTGGTGGTAATGGGTTGTTTAAGAGGTTTATCTGAACTGTTGAAAATATAGATTAATGATTAATTTATTAATCATTATAGGTGTAAATATTTTCTAGTTTTCATTTATCAAGTCCAGGAAGTATATGAGTCGGTCGATGCGAATTTATTTAATTGGATTTGGATCTGCCTCTTTAATTTTTGTTATCTTGGGATGTTGGTTTTATGTTTCTTCGGCGAATGATAAATCCAAGCCAAACGAAAAGAATTCAAAAGTAATTTATCGCGACAAAGAGGTCATTAAAAAAGTTTTGGTAAGAGACCCTCTTCCGAATAAATTTGTTGATTATAAGAGTATTGATACGGTTCGGCTATGGAACGGGATTGATTCAAATTCTTTAATGAATGTCATTCAAGGGGGAATTGCATCTGAAGAGCGGACAGACAGAAAAAGTTATACTTTTGATTTTAATGTTAATGTGCGGATTCCTTTTCCGGTGAAAGATTCGCAAGGGATCTTTTCTATTAACCCAAACTTGAGTAAAATTGTCCCTGAACTTGGTGACATGATAAAGGCGGGAAAAGTTTCTGGTTTTTATCACAAACTGTATGATTTGAAGGCAAAAAGATTGCAACAGTTTCTGACCCGATTAAATGCAGTCCCTGATAGGCATAATTTCTATGACTGTGAGACTATACTTGAATTAGTTAACCCAAGAACTAAGAGGAAAATTTTATTTATTCAGAGTGATATGGATGTTGTTTCCGACGGGTCAGATGGTGATCGGATGCCGGAATACGATCAATACATAGCAGAGTCAACCAATTACCAGCCCTTCACTAGTTATGGTTGGAAAAAGCAAACAGTCCGGCCGAACCCTCTGCTTAAGCGATGGGAAAAGAAACTGGATGTAGAAGTGAAAAAACTTGAACAAGGCAAATTGAGCTCTTCGCGAGTTAAGGTATCAAAGCAAAATATTGAAACTTTAAAGCGAGAAATTGCTGATATGAAATCACGAAGTTTTTTGATTGCTCGGGCCGATCCATTTATTGTTATCCCTTCGTGGATGAGAATGTATGCGAATCAAAATGAATTTTCACCTTCTGTTGGAGATTACGTTGCAATAATTTTTGAGGATCGAATTTTGCCAGCGATCATAGGAGACACTGGTCCAACCTGGAAATTAGGTGAAGCGTCTTTAAGGATTGCTAAAGAATTAAATTCTAATGCAACTTCTTACAAGCGTCCTGTCAGTGATTTAAAGGTCTCGTACTTAATTTTTCCAGAAAGTGCAGATTCACCTTCTGCGCCGAATTTAGACAAGTGGTTTGATAAAGTTCAGCTGCTTTTAGGTGAGGTTGGAGGTCTTGGTAATGGATTTAAGCTTTACCGGTGGCCTGATTATTTTATTAAAAAAAAGGAGTAAAAGAACTAATCTTTTATAAATCATTTGTAAGAACCGGTGAGCCAAGGCTATAAGTAGCTTGCGAATCATAAAGTAATTACAAGATCATGCCAGAAGAGGAAGAGTCTAATCGCCCAAAACTAATAATTCCGGAATCTGAAGAGAATAAGTCTCAGAGTCGATTATTGGTTCCCCAGTCGGATCAAGAAACAGAAACTTCTTCGCCGAAGCCTCAATTGGTAACTCCAATAGATCAAGCAGAGGAGCCACAAACAGAGGAACCGCAAACAGAGGAACCGCAAACAGAGGAGCCAC
>Ga0315334_10000887_pt1 | contig 18334 bp, 15 predicted proteins | sample M150034915metaG_FD_205555 | JGI IMG/M metagenome (GOLD analysis project Ga0315334, IMG submission 205555) | Ammonia-oxidizing marine archaeal communities from Monterey Bay, California, United States - M1 500m 34915 | ecosystem: Environmental > Aquatic > Marine > Intertidal zone | place: USA... | reverse complement strand
CAAGACAACCTGGCATCGTCGGTTTTGCATGGGAAATGCTAGACCATGACCCACGAATCGAAACTGCGGTTCGTTATGTATTGCGAGATACTCTCATCGTTCAAGATTTGAGTACCGCTCGAAAAAATATGGGCGGAGTCAGAATGGTTACCCTCCAAGGTGGAGTTACTGAAGCCGGAGGAGCAATGGTCGGTGGAAGCAAGGTCCGCCTAAAGGTAAGTTTTGGCGGCAGAATTCAAGGAATGAATGAGGTCGACAAACTCGATGCTGAAGTCATTAGATTACAGATACTGGCAGACAAAGTATGCGACCAATTAAGCTTATGCCGAAGAAAGCAACAAGAATTGAAACAGAGAATCGATAACACCTCAGAAGATGATAGAGGCATGAGGAGGCGCCAGTGGAAAGAAGACTTACGCCTAAGTGAGCAAAGACTTGCAAAAGCCACTGGAGCGGTTGTTGCGGTGAAAAAGAAATTGGAAGACATCGAGAAAAAGTGTTCTCAAAAGGAACAACAATTGGTGCGTGCTGAAGAAGCACTGAGAATTTCTGCTCTAGCAAGAGAAGTTGCATCTGCAGCCTTGCAAGAAGTTAGCCCGCAGCACTTGCAACAAACTTTGAGAGAAGTTCAAGAAGTACGCGTCAAGGCATTCGAAGACCAAGCAATCTCCAAGGCTATTATCGATGGCGGGGCTGAAAAAGGCAAGATTCTGCTCGAAAGAGTTAGCGAATTGAATTCAAGATGCTCCCGCTTAGAGCAAGAAAACGCAGGCAAGTTGAAAAATATCAAACTCTGGCAAAGTGAAAATGAATCAGTAGTCGTTGAATTGGCAGATGCAGAAGCCAATCATAGCCAGATGGCTGAAGAGCATAAGGAACTCGAAGATGAAAGACTGCGCTTAACTGAAGAAAGAGCCACCATGCATGCTGGACTCACCCAAAAGGCAAATCATGCTGCAACTCTAATAAAGAGAGCCGAGGACTTCACCCTCCAATTAGTCCAGAAGAGAGAAGCACTCGATGATTTATTGGATGAAATGGGGACTATCGGATGCGAGGCAGCAGACGATAATGTGTCTCTTCCATCACTCGCAGACGCAGAAGCAAATGTTAGAAAACTCGACCATCGATTGAATAAAATCGGCGATGTCAATATGTTGGCTATTGAGCAGTATGATATTACTGAAGCAAGATTGAGCGAATTAAAGCAAGATAACAAGACCTTGCAACAACGCCGTAAATCACTGATAGATTTGACAGATAGGTTGGAAAAACAGAGGAAGGCTCGCCTTCTTCACGTATTGAAGTGCGTAGATGAAAACTTTCGCAAGGTCTACGAAACCCTTTCGGGCGGCAGAGGCGAATTATTCCTCGAGAATCCAAAGGAGCCTTTCAAGGCTGGACTCTCAATGTGGTGCCAGCCCAGTGGTAAGAGTTCAAAGTGCAAGTTGAGTCTATTATCTGGAGGTGAACAATCGATGGCAGCACTCTCCCTGATATTTGCAATTCAGGATTATGATCCAAGTCCATTCTACTATTTCGATGAAGTCGACCAAAATCTGGATGCTTTCAATGCTGAAAGAATTGCAAAAATGTGCAGAGAGCGCAGCAAACAGGCTCAATTCATTATGGTCACTCTTCGCAAGGTTAGCCTACAACTGGCTGATCATCACATTGGAATCACCCATGCTGGTGATGGTTGTAGCCGTAGAATTGCAAACTTCGACAAAGATAGGGCTATAGAATTAGGGGCTGCTGCACTGAAGGAACTGGAGAACAAGAAGAGCCTTGCAAAGGTTAGAGAAGGTTCGCTTATCGATTCAAATGGCTTGCCCAATGTCGATAATATGCCAACAACACCCGAAGATCTCCCGTTGCCGTCTTCACTCGGAGGATTAGCCGAGAGGGCCGAAGAAATGACCGAAGATATCGAAGAACACCAAGAGGTTCGCCGGCAAGTCATCGAAGAGACCACAACAGTAGAAATTTCTGATCAACAAGAGGATGACCTCGACTTAGAAGGATTACTTGAGGATTGAAGGAAAGTGACAATATGCAGTCAACCTTATCCCCCTACTTCCTGAGGCAGGACATTATTGACAAATTACTAGCAGGTGGTGAAGATAATAATGGCGAAGCATCTCGCTATGCGAACCGTTTGATTGAAATTGCCCATGTTGATGATTCAGAGCATGCCGGACTCGTCGACCCATTCGACCGTTCAGTTGCCATCGTCTTTGAGTTATTCAGAGATGAAGACCTCGATGCCTGGAACGTTGACCTCTCACAATTCATCGAATTATTTAGCGAACGAGTCAAAAAGGAAGGGGAAAATATCGACCTTCCAGCCTGTGGCCGACTTATTCGCTTAGCCTGGGAAGTCCTCAACGGCCAAGCAGCAGATCTTCTCGACCGAGCAATGCAAGTTGAAGAAGAAGAATTCGATGACCAAAACATGCATTGGGGCTGGGAAATGGAGTATGATGATGATGAGTTTTCCTTCACAACAAATGTCCTCACAGGTGATGCTCAACCACAATTACCCTCTCTTTTCAATGAAAGAATCCGCCGAGATGAAGGCAGACAAGTAACTCTTGGGGAATTACTCTCAGCACTCAAGGATGCATGTGATGATGCTGATGAATTGAAGTTAAGAGATGAATATAGAATAAAGCATGCCGAGGATGTCAAAGAAGCAATCCGTAATGTCGGAGCACGCATGCACGACGAAGATGTGGATGGAGATATCAAGCGTTGCTGGCAGGCAATGCGTACAGTTGCTACCAAAGATGGAAGAAAAGCCGGTGATGATATTCCCGTATCTGCGGTTATTTGCCAATTGCGAGCAGACCTATTGGAAGAATACGGCGGAGAAGTAGAGGGGCTAGATGGCGAGGCCAAAGTAACAACCTTCATCTCCAGTTTATTCCTAACTCACCGTGGCTTTGCTGAAGTTCACCAGAAGGTTGTGCCAAATGGTGAGGTATTCCTTAGTGACCGCTGGCAAGGAATCGAAGATTTCAATGAAGTTGTTCAACGAATCAATAGCGAAAGGACTGCTTTGAAGAAAGTCAATCAAGCCAAAGCTGGTGGCCATGAGCAACATATCAAGCAAATCGCAACTCGTGCTGCAGAAGCAGAACGAAAAGCGAAAAAACTCATTGAAGCAGAGGCAGAAGAATTAGAACAACAAAAACCAGTTATTGAAATCACATTCACACAACAGCAGGGGGATATTGAATGAGTATTGAATTAGAGACACTTTTGGAAGCGACATTATTTGGAGCGGGGCGCTCAATGAACATCGAGCAGTTAGCAGAGGACCTTGAACAACAGATGCTAGACATCAGAGTTGCTCTAATCTCCTTACAATCAACTCTCAAGAGAAGAAAAGGTGGTGCCTTACAATTAGCCGAAATAAATGGTCGTTGGGCAATTGAGGTTAAGCCAAAAGTAGCAGCGCAAATGCCATGCAATACAAAAACTGACATCCCTGCAAAACTACTCAAATCTGCCTCTCTAATTGCTTTCCACCAACCAATGCTGCAATCTAGATTGGTCGAGTTACTTGGACAAAAAACTTACGACCATGTCAAACAATTGGTATTTTTAGGATTCGTTGAACGCCGTAAAATGGGTAATACCAAGCGCCTAACAACTACTCGTAGATTCTCAGAAATATTCGGATGCCCTCATACCGATAAGCGCAAGGTTAGAGCCTGGTTTAGAGACCAAGCCGCCGGATTAGGGTTGACTGAAGGCGGAAGTGAACGCCCAATGGCTTTGCAAGAAGAACAAACTGAATTGCCATTAGATGGCGAAGAAGTGTCCTTCGAAGGGCTTTCAGAAAGAGCCTCTGAGCACCAAGAAACTTTGTTTGAAGCAGATGGAGAGGAAGAATCATCCTCTCAAACTACGCAGGATGCCATCAACCAGTGATTGGGTTATTCTTTGGCCACTTTCATTTGCAACCTTGGCAACTTGTTCAACTTCATTTTCCATTGCCCCTGCACTAACTGCCATATTTCTGACATGCAATTTCATATGTCCTGATTGGATTCCTGAAGTTGCTAATGCTCTCATAGCAGCAAGGTTTTGCGCTAACCCTGCTGAAGCCATAACTCCGGCAAGTTGAGATGCTGAATCAACTCCTAAAATCGAAAGGTTGGCTCGAGCCACCGGATGAACACTAACCGCCCCCCCTACAATCCCAACAGCCAATGGAATTTCGATACTACCCCGCAAGTTACCGTCCTCATCCTGTTTCCATTCGGTGATGCTGCCGTATCTTCCTTGATTATGAGTTACCCAAGCGTGGCATGATGCTTCGATGGCCCTCCAATCTTGGCCACAAGCAAGAGCGATTGATGAAATTGCATTCATTGTACCTTTATTGTGAGTTGTTGCCCTGAATGGGTCGATTGAAGCAAATCTGTAGACATCAAGAATCCCAGAAATAACTTCTAAACCTGATTCAATGCTCCCATCTGTCGACATTTCTTCTGGGGTGAAGGTTGCTGTTGACCTAGCGAGTCTATGAATCGCTAAGTTTGATACAATCCTCACCCTTGCTTCCCCACCTGAAATCTCTTCGACTAAAGGAGTGCATAATTCAGCCATCGTATTAACTGCATTTGCGCCCATTGCATCCTTGCAATCAACAATAATATGGACGATTAACATATCCTCGATAATTCTACATTCAATTCGCTTGCATCCACCCCCCAAGCGTACCATCGTTGATGGAAGGCTATTACAAAGGTCGATTATTTCTTGTGCTCTTGATTCTAAGGCCTCTGATGAAGACTTCAAGTCCTCGATTCCAAGCAATTGAATCTGCCCTATCATCATTGATTCATCAACATCGGTTGAGAAGCCACCATTGAGATGACATCTTTTTGCCATATTTGAGGCAGCAGCGATAACCGAAGATTCTTCTAAGCAAAAAGGAATAACGAAATCCTCGCCATCAATGATAAAATTTGTTGCAACTCCAACAGGTAGTGACATCGTAGTATAGACATTTTCGATCATAGTGTCTGCAGTAGTGGAATCCATTCCTCCTCCTGATTCTAAGGAAGCAATATCTTCAACACTCAAAGAAGCAATCTCTGCTAATATCGAACGGCGCTCTTCAACAGATAATTGGAAGAAGCCTTTGAGTCGACTATTGTCCACAGCCATGCAAATCCCGCTCCGCCCACAGGAAGCGTCTCCCTCAAGGTTTCGTTATCAACATGTAGCAGTTTTTTTTCTATAGCGGCAAAAGGAAATTGCAGATTCATATTTTATTAACGCATTTAACACGTCAACTAATGCGTTAATGAAGCGTTAACAACCCGTTAGTTTGTAAATACCCAACCCTATTTCCTTTCAAATTAGCAATTCCAACATACTTTGGTGCCACGATTGACGCATTCAACTAGTGCCCTAACGCATACTATTCTCCTGAAGCCTTATGTGCCCACTTTGAATTGGCACCATTCATGCAACCTGTTGGACTTGAAGGACTACCCCCTCTACGGGAAAACCCGTTCAATGGGCGCCCACTTGAGAAGAGCGAGCATCACCTATTGGGTGGAAGGGATACCATCATCTCTTCCTTGACTTCACTGATTAGGCAACGCTCAGCAAGAATGGTTATTTTGAAAGGTGAAAGAGGGAGTGGCAGAACTTCCTTCATTCACGCTCTAGCTTCACAAACTGAAAAGCACCATTCATTTACTTTATTTCCAGAATCCAATCACGTTTCTCGCCTACTCGATGAAACATACTCAATGTTGGTTGGTTTCGAAAGACCCGCCCACACTACTGCGATGATAGACCAAATGGTCAATGCGGTGGCTGGGTTTCAAGGCCCTCTTCAATTATTGAGTTATGATTTCCCAAGTGCCTCCGGCCCACTATTATGCAATATCCTCCAAGGCATGAGTCCTGCATTGAAGCGACTAAAAGCCATGGTAATCATCAGTTTAACTCCCGAACAAGAACAGGCTTTTCCTGAAGACTTGTTAAACGAATTTGATTCAGTAATTGAACTGGAACCCATGCTAGAAGAAGGCGTTAGGGAAGTAATCGAAAAAAGAGTATCTTCAGTTTCTCGCAGGACTTGGACTCCTCAATCATCCTTCGTCGAATTGATTAGAGAACAAAGTGGAGGCCATGTTGGCCGCTTGATGAGGAAGATGCGAGACCTTGTCGATGAATCCCGAATGAATGGCAGCCAAGTAGATTCTGTAAGTGAGTGGCAAATTGAAGAAAAGCCAAGCAATCAAAATGCTCACAGTACTTTCACTGAGGTCGAAGCGGAAGGAGCGGAAGGAGCGGAAGAGGTACCAGAATTCGATGATGATTCCGCTATCGAGGAAAACTTGGAAGAGCAGCATTTTTCGTTAGATGAACAAGAAGAACGTACTCTTCCTCCTGTTTCGACGGCTAGTATCGAAAGAAAACCAACTCTCCCTCAGACACAATTGCCAACTGGAACGTTCCGTTCTCTGGCAATAAGGAATAGAGATTCCATGTCTGATCCAGCATTAACAATTCCAGCAGAAAACGATACATCGCCTGAACCCCCACTTCCAGTACACCAAGATGATGAAGCCGACCTATGGATTGAAGAATCCGCTCCCTTGATTCAAGAAGAAATTTACACCCCCCCTCCTCCTGCTCAAATTACTAACTTAGACTGGCAGCAATTACCTCAACCACATAGCACTTCAAATCCATATTCGGGACTAGCCAAAAGACTAGCAGCGTTGACCCCTCAAAAACCTAGGTGGCAAAGCCAAAGCCTACCGTTAAAAGTGGAAAAACTACGGACTTTAAGTGACCATGAAAGAATTATTTTGGAAGTAGCAATACACCGTGAATTCTCTCCTTCTGATGACGAACTTCGGAAAACTCTGGTCGTAAAGCGTCCACGAATGTCTCAACTTTCTAATGGCCTCTACCGAGCCGGTATCCTTCAAACACGTCAACAAGGAAGAAGTCGTTGGTTTAGTCTAACAAATGACGCCCGTGCCCAATTAGCGGCTTGGGGGCTATTGGAGGTGGAAGCATGAGCGTTGAAGATAGTGGATGGAATGTTGCTTGGTCATGGGAATCAGCTAACAAAGTAGCAGACCTTTGCATGACAAACAAGGGAATCGCAGTAGCAACTGGCCTCGATATCATCCTCATAGATGATGACGGCTCAGCCCTGTGGAAATCAACCCTTCCTTTCAGAACCTTTTCGATTGCAGTTGCAGAAGGTGTTTTGGGAGTCTTAGCAGGACACGGTTTCCATGTTCTCAGACTTGGAGATGGGACTCAATTACATGAAGGAAGAGCCACCAGTGGAGGTTTCTCCGACATCCTTCCACGACCAGGCGGAGGCTGGGTCTTAGCAGACAGAAAAGAGCACCTCCACCTCTTCAATACCGAAGGGCGTGGAATGAGAAGACTGCAAACTGGCAATATTAGAAAACTCGTAGGTTGGTTCGACCGTGAACATTTACTCGTTCATGATGAAGACGGGCATATATGCTGCATTAGGATGGTAGGTGAAGATTCACAAAGACGAATTGAAGAACGCAAATGGAGTTGGTGTAGTAGACTTGAGGAAGGAAGAATGATTCTTCAGGCAGCAGATGGAAATATGTGGGAAGGAATACCTCACCCATTTGGCTGGGATGTTCTCGATAGAGTAGAAAATGTGGTCATGGAACCTCTTGATGGAACCAGAGCAATCGACGGCTGGTGGACATTGGGAATAGATGGCATATTATCACGCATCCCCCCTATAGAAGATGACCGTGTGCTAGATGGAGGTGATATTCTCACCGGTGATGGTTCAACCACATTAGTTAGTTCAACTAGGGAAGGGTTGTTGCGCTGGTGGGAAGCACCTAAAAGCGCATTAAAGAGAAAGAGAAGGGTTCAATCAGAGGTTGCTCAAGCAAGAGAGGACCTCGACTGGGATAATCGCAAGCAGGTATTCCTCGCTGCCAGAGATGCGGAAGATAATGGGCAACTATCCAAGGCAGCTGAACTTTACCAAAAACTTGGTCGCAGTGAAGATGTTCGAAGAATCCTATCATTGAAGAGAGAAGAGGCGTAATCATGGTCAATGAACTCGTTAGCATCGAATTAGTCGAGAAATACCTCGAATTAACTAGGCGAGCCAGAGAAAAAGCAACTCCATTAGTAGAGAAAAATAGCGATGAGGAATTAAGGCTGCAAAGCATGCTGAGAATGGCTGATGATTATGCCCATGATGCAAAGCACTTCATGCTCAAAGGAGACTTGGTTCGGGCATTTGGAGCAATAAACTATGCCCATGCATGGATCGACGCTGGAGTAAGAATCGGCTTGCTAGATGGTCACGGGGATGATGAACTGTTTACCTTGCCTTAGTTTGACAAGGCACTCATATGCTCACTCAATTCATTCAGTCGGCCCAATTGTTCATTCATCTCTTTGATTCGGATTGCTGCCTTTTCTCTATACATTAATGTGGCTGAATAAAACCCTCCATTCAATGAATAGACATGCTTAGGGCGTCCACGATTAAAATTGGCTATTTTTTCAACATGTATTATTCTATCACGTTTTAATTGAGTGATACCGATACTCACTTCAGGTTGCCGTAATTTACATGACTTCTGTAATTCACTACTTGAACTCGGTCCATTGGTTGTCAAAGCAATCATGATTTTGGCGGCAAAGCCATGGACACCGATTTGTTTCAGCAAATCTACCATCTCTGCAACTTCTTCAGTAGACAATGATGAGCGCCCATTTGGAGGGGTCCGGGTATCGATATGGATTGACATCTAAACAGTTGCAACTTCACCTAGACTTAAACTTCGCACCGACATGAGCCGGAAAAAAGACAAAATAGCAATAATGAATTAGTCCGTTGCTAGCCTGAGGCGTTTATTGGAAACCACTTCAATGACGCGACAAGAAGAATCTATCAAGCGCTTCTTTAATTCTCTATCAACTGTTATTACGGCACAATTTCGGTGGTTTGCCATATCCACTAACTGATCATCAGTGTGATTTGTAGATTCTTCAAGTGCTTTTATCAATTCAGCCTTTGAATAAATCAACGACAACAATAAATTTTTCTTTTCTTTCGCCAAGTCATCTAACTCATGCTTGACATTTTCCAATAATAATAACTGGAAAGGGCCGACTAAACCATTGAGTGAAGTGTCGATGTTAATTCCTGAATCAACAATAGCGACCCATCCACAACTATCGATGAGGACCTCTTGCATGGTCTTAGCCCCTTCTCAGCAAATCGACCCATGACCAATTAGGCGCCATCGTGAGCCTATTCGGCGAGAGAAACTAACTCTTGCTCCAGAATCTGCGCAGATTGGTAGGCGCAATTTCATGGTCGTTATTCCCTTGTCTGCTTTTGATACGACTCCGACGGTGGTTGCTGTTGCTACATTTACCATCAACATTTCATTTCCACGCAATGGGTGGATAATTTCTGGCTCTTCACCTTCTGCAGCAACCATTTTCTTCATCAATTGTACTTTTACATCGATGCTATTGCGGATTTCAGGCAAATCACCTTTCTTTGCCACAACTTGACCAGAAAGATTGTCTCCTGTTGTTGTCATTGGGTCCAATGGAGTTGCCATCCCGCATAGTCCACCTGCATGCATCTCATCGAGTGAATTGCCACCGCCTTGCATGCTGATAACCTTGGTCTCTATAGGGTCCCAGCGAACTTTTCCATCGTTCTCAATCTTTCGACCTGGGCCAATGATAACCTCATCACCAACCTTGAAAATTCCTTCAACGATACTGCCACCAACTACCCCACCCTTCAACTTAGATGGGCGGGCGCCAGGCCGGTTAATGTCGAATGAACGAGCCACATGCATGATAGCACGCTCATCATCATCTCTTTTTGGAGTTGGAATAAATGCTTCAATGGCAGCGATTAAAATATCTAAATTAACATCATGGTGGGCAGATACTGGAATAATGGGGGCATCTTCAGCGATTGTTCCTTTGAGGAATTCCTTAATTTCCACATGTGATTGGAGCGCTCTTTCCTTTGTTGCCAAGTCGATTTTATTCTGCACCACTACAATATTACTGATACCTGCAATTTCCAAAGCCATCAAATGTTCACGAGTCTGCGGCTGTGGGCAAGTTTCATTGGCTGCAACCATCAATAATGCGCCATCCATAATACTCGCACCTGTAATCATTATGGCCATCAAAGTCTCGTGGCCAGGTGCATCAACAAAAGAAACTACTCGAGACAATTCCTTCTCTGCATCCTTGTTTCCATCTGGGTGGCGGCCGGTTGCGTAGTATTGTCCGTCCACGGTTTTGTAGAATGCCGTATCTGCATATCCAAGTTTGATACTGATTCCACGTTTGCGCTCTTCAGAATGGGTATCTGTCCAAACTCCACTGAGAGCTTGGGTTAAGGTGGTCTTGCCGTGGTCGACGTGTCCTACTAATCCAATATTGACTTCAGGTTGCGTAGGAAGTTTACGACCCATGCATTCATTCCCCTTCAGTCCAAACTTACTCAATCTTCAGCGGATTCATCACTACCGCCGAAAATATCGGCGAGTGCTTTGTTTCCAGACTCGACGACCTTCAAGTTTAGCTGACGGGTATCAGTGGTAATCACATTACCACGGAAGTTTCGGCGCATGCGCATTCCATCTTCTTTGTAGCGGTAGCGGTTTCCTTTCTTGTGAACAATTTTATGACCTTTGAATCCAGTTCCAGCAGTGATTAGAACCGACTTTTTTGCGCCGCCTTCAAGATCACTTCGCATTGGTGTTCCGGTCTTATCAGAACCACCAGAAATAGATAATTTATAGCCTGCAAGGGTATTTTCACCCTCGCCGACGAAGATGCCGTCAACAACATCACCAATTTTCTTCCCAAGGAATTGATTGTAGTTACTACCTGATATATTCAGGGCATAACTACGGCCATTATTTTCTGGAGCAGTATCGTTGATTACTGCTACGAATTCATTGTCTGCCATGTCAAGGACTCCTAGTGCAGCCGCCCGACTGTCGACCCCTATTTAGCCCCACCGCAACTGAAACGGAGGCTTTCAAGTCCGCAGCCTCTTCTTGATGAGTGGTTGAAGGTGTTTTTCAAGGTCTGCTGGGAGCATGTGCGGCATCGAAAAATGTTGAGTTCTCCCCCGCCCTTCATTCAAACGGTCTATTCTAGCGACCAATAAATCACACTCCTCAAATTGCTTCAAGTATTTCCATAAAGTTGTATGGCCACGTGGCGCTTGTTCAAACTCCTCGCAAACTACTCGGTACAGAGTTTCAACATCGCCACTGGTGATTTCTGTACGACTTTTCAATCGTCTACAAACTGCAGTAAGTAATATCATCGCATGCGTTGCCAATTCATCTATGATGATTTCAACATGGTTTCCTTCTTTCACCATGCTTGAAATTTGTACATCTGATGATAGCACTTCCGACCGGCCATCTAATTCAGCAGATTTAGCAGCAGCATCTAACAAATCAATCACGACTCTGGCATCACCACTTGCGGCAGCAGCCTCGGCAATCAGTAAGATGACTGATTCATCTATACTTGAGGGGGTAAAGGCAAGGCTAACCCTCTGTTTGGCAATTCCGAACAAGCCCTCTTCATCATAACCCTGCATTCGCAAGTGGCGACTTCTTCCAAAGCGTGAGATAACCGCTCCCTCAAAGAGGTCGAGGATTTGCTCTTGGCTGATAAGAATAAGGGATAGGGAGCCCGTTGAATCTTGGTCTTCATCGATTCTTAAAAGCCTATAGACAAGGTCATCACCAGACTTTCTCAGAAGGTGGTCGGCTTCATCTAGAATGATAATAATATGTGAAGATGATTGCTTTAGCAAGCGCCTAACACTTGCTAATATCTCGCCGACTCCAAGGCCTCTATCAGGGTGTCCAGGGGACAAATACTGAATCACTCGTTGCATTACTTGAGTTGGCGAGGGGTTGTTTCTACAATTGATGTGCAACCAACGAATATTGCGCTTTCCGGCGTGGTGGCGGCTGATATCCTCCACGAAGCGCCTACTAAGGGCAGTTTTTCCAGAACCAACAGGGCCAGTAATCACCGCGCGACCACTTGAATTAGGGTTCTCCAATCCCGCAAACATCGATGCTAATTCGATTAGTTGTTGATCTCTCCCAATCAGTTCGGAAGGCAGATAGTCATAACCTAACATCTCGGGGTGCCGCAGGACCAAACCTGCGCCTATACGGTCGAGCCAGGCTGACATGGCTTTGGGAGGTGACCGCCAACCGTTATTGAACATAGCCTCAGTCTGGCAGTCTTTCAGGGTTGTTTTCAATTGGTTCTATACATCACAATCTTAGTTATCTAGGCGCGGTAATTGGATTGTCCCTACCTGTCTAGGCGCCTGTTTCTTTCAGGATAACTAAGGAATCTCGTCAAACTGGTAGCCATGCTCCCATTTCTTCTCACCAAGCGCAACTTCCAATTCATATGGAGTAATCAGAGGTTTTTCATATTTGACAGAATCATCGATTGCGATTCTTGGACAAGCAGTATTGACAAAGGCATCAACTGGATAGAAATTAATCAGTTCTGGGTCAACATGCTCTAGGGCTAGCAAATAGCCCTTTTTCCCATGACTTTCCAACAATCTTTTCATGCGTAAAGCTAGAGAACGGCGCATCTGACCAGGCTTTTCACCGATGAGAATCCCATATCTTTGTGCATCTTGGCACATCATGATGAGGCCAAAACGCTGCCTCAGAATCCTCTCTACAAATTCCAAAGATATCTCTCTGGCCTCAGTGGTGTATGGATCAAGCAGAGCCAATGGCTTTCCAGTATGCAATACTAGACCGATAGGATGGAAGTCTCCTGAACCGAGGAATAGGTAATGTCCGATGTCGTCATCATCGCCCGAATAATTGCATCCAAGTACCTGACCTGGGAATGATAACCTCTCACCACCAGTTGGAATCTTGACATCAAAACCTGCATTCTCAAGTCTTTCTTTGAAGGTCTCTAGGAGGTGCAAGTGTTGAATTGAGCCTACCAGTCCAAGTTTTACATCAGATAATGGAGCCATTCTTCCAACCGCATCAAGGAACCTATCTTTAGCCTCTTCATCACTTAAGTCACTATGTGTGGACTCAACAACCTCTTCGGACAATCTTTGGCGAGCCATGTCTCGGTGCTTCTCAAGAAAAGGAATTACTGGCGCCAGTTCGGGGTCTCCCTCATAGGTGACTGGAATAAAGTGAGTTGGCATACCTGAATCGATGTTCATTTGGCTGTGCCCCATATGAGCAACCAGTTCAACTCCCATCATTTTCATCTTGTGGTGGACCAAGTCGCAGGCCCCATAACAAGGGTCTGCAGCAAGGATAACCTTGGCTGAACTTTCTGTCTCGATGCGGTCCATCAATTCCAGAGCCTGAATTTTCAATCCTTCAGGCAGTTGGAGGGCAACTAAGCGGGTGTCTTCAGCCTTCAGCCTCTCGACTAAATCATCGACTTGGAAGTCATGCCTATCGAGGTCCATATTGGGGCCGCCCTATTGATTGCTGATGAACCCTACTCAAAGGATGCTGATACAATTCCCGTCCATTTCAACCTTCACGAGACTAGAAATCCGCACCGAGTGTTTGCTAGCGATGGATTGCATCTTCTCGCCCTTTTCGACTACAACTATGACTTCACTGATCTGAGCACCGGTTTTTTCGACTCCAGCAAGGATTGCATCCAAAGTACCTCCCGTTGATAGAACATCGTCGATTATCAAGATATTATCGCCTTTTGACAAATCATTGAGGTACATCTTGCCTTGGCTATATCCGGTCTGCTGTTCGACCTCGATTTCGCCCTCGAGCCCATAGGCTCTCTTTCTCGCAACCACCATTGGTAATGATTGCATCAAACATATCGTCGATACCAGAGGAAGGCCCATCGCTTCAATTCCAAGAATTAGGTCAACCTTGCTCCAATCAACTCTTTCGATGATAAGATCGGCAACAGCCCGCAATAAATCAGCATCAACCCTCGGTACACCATCGGTTAGTGGATGAATGAAGTAGTAGTAATCATCTTTGTTGATGATTGGAACACCTTCAAACGAAGCGTGCAATAGGGCTAATCTCTCATCCATGGAATATTGCCTCAATACGCGAGGAGGGGTGTTGGCTGAACAATTTTACTCAAACAAGACCCTTGACAAACTCGTCACCACGCACCAACTTGGTACTACAGGGAGTTGGGAACTTCATCTTGGCCTTGCGCAATGCATCCTTGGCTTCCGCGAAGTTCTCAGGATGGAATTGTACTGAAACTAAACGCTGTCCGCGCTTTACACGAGCTGCGGTGCCGACGTTTTTTCCAAAAGCACAGCGCATACCTTGTGATACACGGTCTGCACCGGCACCAGTTGCCTGCTTATTCTCACGAAGCACTTGATGGGGGTAGGTGTGAATACGTAGAGCGTAGCCATGGACACCGGCTGCATTTCTGATTGTTGCATTAGCGATAACACGGGCTGCTTCCAGTGCTGTGCTCTGGATTTGACAGGATTCTTCTGCGTACATATCCATTTGCATTTTGAATTGTCCAGTCTCCGCAGCAACGCGGTTTCCGGAGTGGAAAGAGAGAATTCGGTTATTTGGAACTCCGCCCATGTACTTGCGACGGGTGAATGCAGGTCCCTTGATGCGGCGGTACATCTTTGCTGGTTTACGTGCCATACTTACCACTCCGAGTGCCGGCGACCGCCCACCCTTATTTAATCAGAACGGAAAGGGCGGCGTCTGCTGTTTTCACAACTCTTGTTCTGTTCACCAGCCACCGAGATGCCAGTTATCGTAGAGTTTGAATGCCATTGTTAGGAGCATTGTTGAGCCAATGAAGAGGAAAATCATGTCAGATAGCACCGATAAAGATTGTATCGAATTTCGAACTGCAGGGTCTAATGTTGCTCTTTCTCCAGCGGATTTACCATGGAAGTGAACCTCATCCCCTGCCTGAACTGCAAGCACTGAATCGAAGTTTGCGCCCTGAGGGACCTCAACGGTTTCACCTTCCGTCTTTCCGGCTTCGAGGATTCCAACTCGGTGGGTATCAAGGTTGCCAGCAAACCAGATGGTGCCATAGTCATCAACCACAGCAGAGGTGGAGCCAGGGACGCCGTCAACAGTTGATACACTGACTAATGAATCAACCCGGACTGCACCACTAGTGCCCGCTACTATAGCAATTCCTTCACCGCTTGAATCAGGTAACACACTGTGGAACTTACCATTTTCACCGATGTGAACAATGATCATATCCATATTTGCAGACTGATTTTTCTGAACCATATCTACGGCCACAATTAATCCTCTGCTGGGAGGTGATGCTGGATTTTTATCTCCGTCCGACCAAGAAGGGAATGAAGTAGTCAAACTACCAACTGCGATAAATTCACCATCGGGTAGTTCCGTCAGAGAGTCCAATTTCATCCCTATTTCCAAAGGAGTTGCCGCTTCAGAGATGGTATCTGCGTTATAATGGCGAACAGTTGCCTGACCACTATCATCGCTGATTAGTAGAATCCCAGATGTACCATCATCGCTAACAACGTCCATGATACTCTGGCCATCAGTTGAATTTCCCCAGCCAGAAAGGGTCTTGGTGGCTAAGTGGGATGCTTGAGAGCATGGGTCATTACATGCAGCAATCCAGCCATCATCCCCCACTACAAGCCATCCCGAATCTGTTCTTTCTACTGAATTGGCCAATTTATTGAGTATAACAGTCTCCTCACCCCCCTCCAATTTAATGATAGAATAGCCTGAAGCGCCATCGACTATCGCCAATGCTTGAGTACCATCCTCATTCCAAGCGATGTCGACGAGGCTGTAATCATCTAAAATTGGATTCAACTTGTAGCCTGGAATAACTTGGGCTTGAGTAATCAATGCGGCTCCAAGGACGGCGATTCCTACGAAAATCGCTATACTGAGCCATTGCCCATCATGCTCTTGCCTAGTCCAATGTTTGACTTTATCCCAAAACTCCACAGGCTCTTCTTCTTCTGAAGCAAAATCTGCCTGCTCCTCCGCTGCGTCGTCACTCATGGGCCTCGCACCGCAACCGGTGATGCAAGGTTGAAGACTTTGCCCCAGCGCATAGAGAAAAAGTGGAGTCGTAGAATGGGTCAATTAACTATCGAAGGGACTTATACTGCGATTTGTTCAAAAACCCCATGCTGCGTCTGATGTCGTAAGCGCGATGGTTTTGCTGGCGAGGTGAGAATAAATGGCTAAAGTTGGAATGATGGACCAGTATATGGAGATCAAGAAAGCGCACCCAGATACCACCTTGTTTTTCCGCATGGGGGATTTCTATGAAATGTTCCATGAGGACGCAGTTACCGCCTCAGAGGTCCTCGGCCTTTCACTAACTAGCAGAGATAAAAAAGCATCAGAGCCAATTCCAATGGCAGGATTTCCTTGGCATGGTTTGGAAGCCCAGTTACGCAAGATGCTGCGGGCTGGACATAAGGTCACTTTGGTTGAGCAAAGCGAGCCGGACCCTGGAAGCAAATTGATGAATCGAGCCGTTACAAGGGTCTACACCCCTGGCTCTCTATACGAAGAAAGTCTCATTGGCAGCGAAGAAAGTGCAGTTCTTGCCAGCCTTATTTGCTCAAAAGATGCTCTTGGTTGTGCGATTATTGACAGTTCAACAGGTGATGTTCAAGCCTTCGAGTATAGTGGTGATGACCGATGGACAAGGCTGCTCGATGAATTGCTCAGAGTTTCACCTCGTGAATTGGTATTAGGCAAGAAAGAAGCAGAAATGGCCATGGTTGGTCAAATCATTAGTCAACTTGATGAGATTCCAGTTAGCCAATTTGAATCTCCTGCTAAATCAAGGCTTCAAGCCCTAAAGAACAGCATGAAAGCCTCTGACTTAGGCCATATCGACCTTGACCGCAATCCTTTGGCAATGCAAGCAGCTGGCCTTGCAACAGACTACCTTTGCAGCCTTCATTTAAGCGAAGAAGTATCTATTCGAGACATTAACATCATGGAGGAAGATGATGGTTTAGTACTGGACCAAACAACTATTCGCAACCTCGAAGTTACTTCAACATTATCTGGTGAAAAGGAAGGTTCACTCTATCATGCGCTTGATTCAACCAAGACTTGGATGGGAAGGCGAAGGCTGAAGGCTTGGATGCTTAGGCCATCAACTGATTTGGACACTATAGAAAAGCGTCTTAATGCGATAACAGCAGTAAAGAGGTCAGCCCGAAGATTAGCCGAAATCCGTCAATCACTACAAGGTTTGAGAGATATGGAAAGACTCTCTACCCAATTGCAATATGGGCGCTCAAATGCCAGAGACTTGGTTGCCATCATGAATTGTCTCCTAAGGATGCCACCACTGCAAAAAGCGGTACTGGAAGCCGATGATGTGATGTTGAATGAATGCGCAGATGGCCTTGATTCATTGGCTGACCTATGTGCAGACATCAATTCAGCATTGAAAGATGAGCAAGGACTGACTATCAAAGAAGGTGGAATGTTTAGAGATGGATGGAATGACGAACTAGACGGCCTCCGACAAAAAGCGAGCGGCGGCAAGGATTGGATTGCAGAGTTTGAACAAGAACAACGCAAGCAATTGGCAATCCCATCTCTGAAAGTACGCTATAACCGGCAAATTGGTTGGTATATCGAAGTAACCAAAACCCATCTGGAAAAGGTGCCAGAGCATTACCACCGCAAACAAAGCATGCTAAATGCCCAACGCTTCACAACCGAGGAATTGAAGTCATGGGAAGATATTATCCTCAATGCCGATAGTAGGTGCAACGACCTCGAATTCCGCTTATTCAAAGAACTACGAAGCCAAGCCATGTCGAGAGCAAGGGAACTATCTGATATCGCAATAAAAGTTGCAACAGTCGATGTCTTGGCAAGTCTCGCCGACATCAGCCGGCGTCGGGGCTGGGTTAGACCAGAACTGAATGAAAGCCTGGGCTTGGATATTAGCGAAGGGCGACATCCGGTCCTCGATATGCAAGATGGATTCGTCCCAAACGATATCAACTTTAATTCCAAACGCACATTTATTCTGATAACCGGCCCAAATATGGGCGGAAAATCAACCTATCTTCGCCAAACAGCGCTAATCACCATCCTCGCCCAGATGGGCTGTTTTGTCCCCGCAAAGAAAGCCCGTATCGGCATCGTCGACAGGATATTCACCCGAGTTGGTGCAAGTGATGACCTGAAGCGAGGTCGTTCAACATTCATGATGGAGATGATCGAAATGGCTCATA
>Ga0315334_10000886_pt1 | contig 18338 bp, 16 predicted proteins | sample M150034915metaG_FD_205555 | JGI IMG/M metagenome (GOLD analysis project Ga0315334, IMG submission 205555) | Ammonia-oxidizing marine archaeal communities from Monterey Bay, California, United States - M1 500m 34915 | ecosystem: Environmental > Aquatic > Marine > Intertidal zone | place: USA... | reverse complement strand
AATTATAATTTGGCCCGATAATATTTCCAAGACCAGGCCCGACATTTGAAATTGAAGTAGCTGAAGCAGACATTGAAGTAAGAAGATCTAGACCAGTTAATGCTAATATGAGCGTGATTATAAAAAAGGTTAAAATAAAGATAAATAAGAAAGTCATTACTGATTCTATAATTTCTAAAGAAAGATTTTCTCCATTATATTTATGATTAGTTACACGATTAGGACTAATTAATTTCTCTATCATTTGTTTTGAGTTTTTAAAGATTACTTGAATTCTAAAGACTTTTATTCCGCAAGTTGTTGATCCAGCACATCCTCCAATAAAGGTTATGCAAAGGAAAACCACTATTACCGGAGTCCCCCAATTATCATAAGAGTCTGTAGAAAAACCAGTGCCCGTCAAAATTGATGTGACATTGAAGATTACACTTCTCAAAGAAGAGAAAAAATCGAAATCTTCAAGAAAAGATAGGTACAATATTATTATCAATATTGAACTTATCAGTATTTTAAAGAAGCCTTGGACTTGTTCATCTTTAAATATTAAATAGGGTTTTCCCCTTATAGCTTTTAAGTACAATACAAAAGGAAGGCTTGAAAAGATCATAAAGAGGATGCACATAATTTCTAAAGACAAATTATTATAAGCTCCTATTGAACCTTGTTGAGATGAAAATCCGCCTGTTGCAATTGTTGTCATAGAATGGATTATTGAATCAAATATTGACAAACCAGAGAACCAGTAAGCAATAGCGCACAATCCTGATAAGAATAAATATAAAACTGTTATTTCCGTTGCTATACTCGTAGCTCTTGGGAGTAATTTTTCAGAAGAGTCTGAACTTTCTAATCTAAAGAGTTGCATACCTCCAACTCCTAAACTCGGCAGTATTGAAACTGCACTTACAATAATTCCTATTCCTCCCAACCACTGTAGAATAGCTCTCCATAAGAGTAACCCTCTAGAAGCATCTTGAATATTATTGATTGTTGTTGATCCAGTCGTAGTTAATCCTGAGACGGATTCAAAAAAAGATTCCGTAATCCCTAGATTATTTTGGGAAAAAAAGAATGGTAGTGATGAAAAAATTGATAATATCATCCAACTAAGAGTAACCAAAAGAAAGGTGCTTTTTATTTCTATATTTTCTTTTTTGCCTCTAGTAATTAAAATTAAGGTTACTCCAATAAAACTAGTAAAGGCAGCGCTCATCATAAAACCTAGCCAATTATTATTATTGTCTAATAGGTCCACGGAAGTTGGAACAAGCATTGTCAAGGCTAAACCGGTGAGGAAGACACCTAGGATCGATAGAACTGGTCTTAAATCAAGTGTTATAATTTTCATCTTCTAAGTCTACTCTTTAAGATTTTCTTTTATACCTTTTACATAAAAAATTATAGTTTTTTAGAAAAATTGAAAATAAACACGTATACTTATATTAGTATTTATCAAAATCTTAAACTGAAAGAGAATGTCAGAAAAAAAAATACCAGATCTATTTCCTGATACGGAGAAAGACCAAGAAGTCTTCGAAGGAGCCCCTGGTCAGAAGATCCCTATTTCTGGCGTCTTACCTAGTCAGATGATAAAAGCAATGATAAACAATGGTGAAATATGGTCTCAAGGTAATATTGAGGATGAACAAATTCAACCAGCAAGTCTTGATTTAAGATTAGCTGATATGGCATATAGGATAAGAGCAAGTTTTCTACCTTCGGGAGGATCTGTTAAAAGAAAACTAAAAGATTTTGCTCTCCATAGAATCGATATTTCTGACGGCGCTGTTTTGGAAACTGGTTGTGTTTATTTGGTCCCCTTAATGGAAGCTCTTTCCCTTCCAGAAAGGATAATAGCAATATCAAACCCAAAAAGTTCAACAGGTAGAATTGATGTTTTTACTAGGTTGATTTGTGATGGAAGTAATGAATTCGATAGGGTTCCAAATGGTAACAAAGGACATTTATGGCTAGAGATCTCTCCAAGAACTTTCCCAATAATTGTCCGTAAGGGGTCTCGACTTACTCAAATGAGATTTAGGAAAGGAAGACCTACTGGTTCGGATACAGAATTAAAAAGGTTACATTCTACAGATAGCATTGTTTATAAAGGCAAAGTAAATATATCCGAAGGTTTAGCTTTATCTGTTGATTTAAAAGGAGAAGCCATAGGAGATATAGTTGGTTGGCGTGCGAAAAGACATGCGGGCCTGATAGACATAGATAAATCAAATTCCTACGAAATAACAAAATTTTGGGATCCAGTTCTCGCCGGAGATGAGGAGAGAATTATTTTAGATCCAGGGGAGTTTTATATATTGTCTTCGTCTGAGTCTATAGCAGTCCCTCCAAGTCATGCTGCTGAAATGGTTCCTTTTAAGCCTTCAGTAGGAGAATTTCGCGTTCACTATGCAGGGTTTTTTGATCCTGGCTTTGGACACAATTCTTCTGAAGGAAAGGGATCAAAAGCTGTACTTGAAATCAGAAGTTGGGAAGTACCTTTTATTCTTGAAGATAGCCAGATTGTTGGAAGGCTTATTTATGAAAAACTCTTAGATCTTCCGAAGAAATTTTATGGATCTTCTATCGGTTCTAATTATCAGAAACAAGGATTAAGATTATCCAAGCATTTTGGCCAAGAATGAAATAAATATTTACTGATTATTCCTCTATAAAAATATGTGTTAAATATGGTTTGTATTTCTCCCACTTATTGATGGAACTTTTGTAGAAAGGTTTTTTTACTTGAACAGAACTAATCGTATTGACATATCTTTTGTTATGATAAAACTCTAGACATGAGTCTTCCCAAGTTAGATTACAAAAATTTAAAATTTGGGACATCATTTTTTTTGGTTTTTTTATTAAATCTTCGTAACTTAATGAATAGATATCTTTTCCAAAAATTCTGAACCAGTGTTTCATTAATTCTTCATAAGCATCAAAATAATCATTTAAAAGTTTAGGATCATATGAATAGGCATGATAATCCTTCTCAAACTTATTTTTAAATATAGATAGGATTTGATCGTTTCTTGATCTTTTACAGTGTATTATTTTTGCATTTGGCAACGCCAATTTTATAAATCCGATTTTATCAAAATTAAGGGCCTTATCAACAAACATTTTTTCGAATGTAAAATCCTTTTTTACAGAATCAATGTAATTTTTTCCTAACTTTTTATAAAATGAATTATCTACATTTAGTAAATCCTCAATATCCGATTTGCCAATGCCTAAGTTTAACATTTCGCTGTTAAAGTTATGCAATTCCCCCAAACCAGTAACCTTTGAATGTGAAGATAATATTTGTTCTACGAGGCTTGATCCACATCTAGGCATTCCAATTATAAAAATAGCTTCAGATGAATAAAAACCATGATCTTTATGTTTTTTATAATAATCTCTATCGTAAAAATTTCTAATTTTTTCCAAATTGTTCATATCAGATTCATTATTGTAATTTAGTGAAGAAAATTTGAGATTATTTGCCTCCAATAATGATAAAGCTGAATCTTTATAATTTTCTGTATCCTCATATGCTTTTGATAGAGCAAATAATACTTCACTTTTGGAATTATCATCTGATTCTATTTCGCTATTTACTTTTTGCATAAAAGTAATATCTGGATCTTTTTCTATAAATTTTTTTGTTTGCGCCAAGGCGGTATAAAAGAGTACAAAATTTCTATTTATTTTTATACCTTTTCTAATTAGTTTTTCAGCTTCTTCGTTTCTACCCATCCTAATCAAAAAGGAAATATAATTAAAAAGAATGAGAGAATTTTTCTTATCTAAATTTAATGCTTTCTTATAATTTTTTTCTGCAAGATCTATTCTTCTTAGAGATGAATATACATTTCCAAGGTTATTCATTGCCAATATATCTGTATTATCTATTTTTAGACACTTTTCATAAAATATTAATGATTCAGAATATTTATTCAATTTTTCATATGTTAATCCAAGGTGGAAAAATGTTTGAGGATTATCAGGGAATTTATTTCTCATATCATTTGAAACTTTTAAAGCGTTATGAATAAAATTATTTTCTAAGCAAAAATCAATTATGTTCGTATAATACACAGGCTGATCTATTCCAATCTTTAAACATTTATTAAAAGCATTAATAGCGCCTTGAACATCTCCTTTTTTCCCTAAAATTAATCCTAGATTATGGAGATTATGTGAAGTGAGTTCTTTCTTAATTGATTTATTTTGATAAAAAATAGCTTTTTCTAAATCATTATTATTAAAAAATGCCAGCCCAATTATGGTTAATATTTTCCAATCATTCTCAATTTGATTACCATTTTGTTCAACATAATTAATTATTTCGATAAAATTTCCTTTTGAATATAGTGAGCTAATTATCTTTAATTGATTTTTAATGTTCATATAAAAAAACTTTTTTATTCTGTTTTGATGTCAAATTTTGGTCACGATAAATATACATATTCTTAGGTCCTAACCTTGATATGAAGAGATTTCAACAGCGTCTTCTGCAGAAGAATATTCTATTGATGTCGCGATATTTCTACTAACAAATTTCTCATTATTTCTAACATATTGAAGATAATCTTTATTTCCAAATAGGGGGCCTACATTGTCAGCAAAAATAATTGATCCTTGTTTTATCAAATTATTCTCTTCGATCATTATCAGGTCTTTTTTGTATAAATCTTTCCAATGGTCAATAAAGATCAAATCAAATTTCTTGTCTAGTTTGGGTATCAAATTTCCTGAGGCTCCAACTTTGATCACTATTTTGTTTGATAGACCAGAAAATTCAATTATTTCTCTAGCTATTTTTGCATATTTTCCGTTAATTTCAAATGAGGTTATTTGGCTTTTTTGGTCCATATTCATTGCCATTAAGATTGATGAATATCCGCAAAAAGACCCTAATTCTAAAACATTAATTTCTGGTCCCAATTTGACAATCTCTTCTACTAAGAGTGCACCTTTTTCATTGCCAACATTCATTAAAAATCTATTGTTCTTGGCAAAATTATCCATTGCGTCAAGTACACTTTTTGGATTTTCGTGAATGGCAGTCTCAAAAATGTAATCTTTTACTAAGAAGGCTGGATTAGGGTATTTTAAAATCTTAGATAAGATCATCTCTTTTATGATCCTAAAAGTGAATGGAAGGTTTCTGGGTTTAAGCATAATCAATTTAAAGAATGATCTCATTTATTGGTCTCAGAATATTTAGCGCTGATCAAAAATTTACTTGCTGCTTTCTCTAACTCCGAGAGCTCAAGAATATTCCCGAAAATATCAAGAAATCTAACCGCCTCCTCATCTATATTCATTTCTGTCATCATTATCTCGATAGAAAGAATGAAGGCGGTCCTTTTTAATTCTTTTTCTAGATTACTGTTTATTGCATCAAGAATATTCTCGAAACTTTCTTCAGCCTCGATTAATTGCATACAGTCATTCATTTTTGTGGGCAAACTATCCTTGTCAAAATTTTTAAAAACTGGAAGTGTGTTAACGAAGAAATTGATACTTTTTAATTCCTTTTTACTTATTGCGCCATCTATTGCCGCAGAGAGAGTCATGCTATAGATAAGACTGTCGACAGGATTTAATAAACTCATGAATCAATCATTAATAGTTACTGCATTAGAAAGCAAGGCTTGGCCCTTCCAGGAGGCTAAGAAAATTATCAATAGATTAAAGAGATTTCCTTCGACTGAGGTTATCCTTGAAACTGGTTATGGTGCTTCAGGCCTTCCTCATGTTGGGACTTTTGGTGAAGTTGCCCGAACCTCAATGGTGCAATTTGCTTTGAGAGTTTTAGAACCGGATATTAAATCTTCTCTCTTATGTTTTTCTGACGATATGGACGGGCTACGAAAGGTACCTGATAATTTTCCTAATAGGAAAGTTTTAGAAGATAATTTAGAAAAACCTTTATCAAGCATTCCTGATCCTTTTGGAGAATTTTCTAGCTTTGCTGACTATAATAACAATTGTCTTAAGGAGTTTTTGGATCGTTTTGGTTTTGACTATCATTTTATAAGTTCTACAGATTATTATAAGTCTGGTAAGTTTGATAAAACCCTTATCAAAGTTCTAGAAAACTATGAAAATATCCTTGATATAGTATTACCAACAATAGGAGATGAGCGTAAAAAAACCTACTCTCCGTTCCTTCCTATATGCCCAGAAACCGGCAAGGTATTAATGGCGAAAGTTGTAAATCTTGATAAAAAAAATCATTCTATTATCTATATGAAACCAAATACTAAACAAGAAATTGAGACGTCAATTCTAGGCGGCAATTGTAAGCTACAATGGAAAGCTGATTGGGCAATGCGTTGGGTCGCTTTAGAGGTGGATTATGAAATGGCTGGAAAAGATCTTATAGAATCAGTAAATCTATCAGGAAGAATTTGTAAGGCTATAGGTGGCACTCCACCAGAAGGTTTCAATTATGAACTTTTTTTTGATGAAAAGGGTGAAAAAATCTCTAAGTCCAAAGGTAATGGAATTACGATTGATGAGTGGTTAAAATATGCTTCAACGGAGAGTCTATCTTTATACATGTATCAGAGCCCTAGGCGCGCAAAAAAGTTAACCTTTGATGTGATTCCTAAGGCTGTTGATGAGTATAATAACTTTCTCACTAAATTTCCTTCTCAGGAAACAAAAGATCAGCTTAATAATCCGGTTTTTTATATCCACGAAGGCAATTCACACCTCAAAAATGTTCCTGTATCTTTTTCAAATTTGCTAAATTTGGTAAATGCATCTCAGGCGGATAGCAAAGAAGTTATTTGGGGTTTTATAAGAGAATATTATGACGATATTCCAGATGAATCGGAAGCCTCGATTGATAATCTTGTATCCTATTCACTTGCTTACTATAAAGATTTTATTTTGCCCACAAAGAAATACAGAAAACCGGAAGATAGTGAAATTGAATATTTAACTACTCTTAAAAATAATTTGAAGGATTTTCTAGATGAGAAGGACCCTGAGATCATTCAAAGTTTTGTATATCAAATAGGAAAAGAAACACACTTTGAATCATTAAAAGATTGGTTTAAATCCTTATATGAAATCTTATTAGGCCAAAGTCATGGACCAAGGTTGGGTTCTTTCATAACTTTATATGGAGTAGAAAAGACAATTAATTTGATTGATAGAGCCATAAATGGTGATTTAAAATAGGGCATTTATTCAAATTTTTTAACTTCCCTCTTTAAATTTACCTTTCCCGAACCAGGCCTCAATGGCTTTTGTTGGCTATGGTGATATTTCCAACCTATAACCCAAGCGATTTCAAAAGTGGCATAGACCTTTCCTTCATTATTAGTAAAGTTGTCTTCATATATCTGAATGGCCCTTTTTAAAACATCTCTCCTCAAGAAATTTTTTTTCATTTTAATTAGACTATTGGTCTCTCCCATTAATCTTAGGTCGAGCATTAGTTCAATTGGCTTGTTATAAAGAATTTTTTTTCTATCAATATCAGCCACGGGTAGTGAAAAATTATTTTTTTGTAGTAAGTTAGAAAGTCCTTGTAAATCTGCAAAAGGACTTATTCTCGGGCTTGTGCCATTAACTATTTCCTCTTCAGCCTTGGAAAGGGCAAACCGAAGTTCGGTTAATGTGTCTCCAGCAAATAGGCATGCTAAAAAGATTCCGTTAGGCTTTAAAGATTTAAGTACTTGATGAAAAATACCTTGAACATCATTCGCAAAATGAAGATTAAAAAAGCTAAGTATCATATCAACGCTTTCCCTTTTAAAAGGAAGAAATTCTTCATCATAAACCAAGTCTGTTGAGGTAGATGCATTTGAATCGCATCTTATTACCTTCTTTATATTTTTTGGTTTTGGGAAGTTAAGATTCCTAAAATCATATGCGATACATTCGTGGAAAGTCTCATTAATTGAGGAAATTCTTTCGTGCATTTCTTCAAGGTATTCCTTAAAGAATAATTTCGATTCTGGATTAATTTTGTTAGCTTTTTTTCTTCTTAAGCGAACTAATTTTCTGTTATGCATAATGTCTAACTTCTATACAATTTAATAGAATTCTTGAATTTTCCACTAGAGTTACCATATTATATTATGGGGAGTTTTTTATGAAGATAATTATTTACACAGGTCCCATGTGTTCTTTTTGCGTAAGAGCAAAAGATTTATTGAAAAAAAAAGGACTGGAATTTGAAGAGTTATTTTTGGGCGATAGTCCAGATCTAATGGAAGAGATGATAGCAAGAACAGGTGGGAAAAGAACAGTCCCTCAAATATTTATCGGCGATACCCACATAGGTGGTTTCGATGAGCTTTATGATAAAGATAAGAGCGGTGAATTAGATGAGATTTTAGGATGATATTTTTGTGAAATCTAAATTTTCCCTAATCCAATTAAATACAGGTACGAACCCAGAGGAATCGTGTAGCGTTTTAAAGGATCAAATACTTCAGGCTTCCGATTCAGGTGCAGAATTTATATCGACTCCAGAAACAACTAATATTATGGAGCTTAGAAATAATGAACTCTTCAAAAATATTACTCTAGAAGATGATGATGAATACCTAGAGCAAATTAAAGAAGTTACTAAAAAAAGAAATATTTGGCTATTATTAGGGTCCTGGGTTGTTCTAAATCAGAACGGCAAGGTTTCTAACAGATCCCTCCTGATAGATAATACTGGGGTTATAAGATATCGATACAATAAAATACACCTTTTTGATGTAGACCTTCCTAGCGGAGAAAGATATAGGGAAAGTAAAACTTATGAAAGTGGAAAGGAGGCAATAGTAGGTGCAACTCCGTTTGGTAATATAGGTTTTTCAATATGTTATGATCTAAGATTCCCATATCTCTATAGGGATTTAGCTCAATCTGGTGCTGATATAATTTTTGTTCCTTCTGCTTTCACATTCGAAACGGGCAAGGTTCACTGGCACAATTTACTTTGCGCAAGAGCAATAGAAACTGGTTCTTATATTGTAGCTCCTGCTCAATATGGCAAACACGAAAACGGAAGAGAAACATATGGGCACTCCTTAGTAATCAATCCATGGGGGGAAATTATCGCGCAAAAAGAAGAAGGTGTTGGATTTATTAATTTTGATATAAATCTTGACGAAGTTAAGCAAGCTCGTATAAAGATCCCTTCAATACATAAAGATAGTAAATATTCTATTACAAGTGAGGAATCATGATCAAATATAGTTTGAGATGTTCAGAAGGCCATAACTTTGAGGCTTGGTTTTCTAGCTCCAAAGCTTATGAAGATCAGGTCCAAGATTCTCTTGTTTTGTGTCCTTTATGTGATTCTAGAGAAATTAATAAAAATATTATGTCTCCAAATATTGGAAAAAAAGGTAATAAATCTAATATTAATAATGACGTTAAAAAAATTGAAGTAATGATGAATAAAGTCCGAAAGCATGTGGAAAAAAACTATGAATATGTTGGAGAAAAATTTCCTGAAGAAGCGCGTGCCATGCATTACGAGGAAAAAGAATCAAAAGATATTTATGGAGAATCCTCTATTGAAGAGGCAAAAGAATTAATAGAAGAAGGAATTGACATTCATCCTATTCCTGGAATTAATAAAAAAACTAAGAATTAATCTTTAAGGCCTTTCCAATGTAATTAACATTTGTGTCTTCAGATAGCGACCAACTATCAAATATTGGATTATATTTTATTCCATGAAGGTTCTCTATCTTAAGATCGTTTGACCTAAAAGAAATTTTCAATTCTGATGGTGTAACAAATTTTTTCCAATCATGAGTTCCCTTTGGTAGCCAACCGAGTATATATTCAGCTCCAACGATAGCGAGACAATAAGAAATTGTTGTTCTATTTAACGTAGAAAATATCATCATCCCATCCTTTTTTAAAAGTTTGGCGCAGGACTCAATAAACAAATTGAGGTCGGATACATGCTCAATAACCTCCATATTTAGAATTACATCAAAACCAATATCATTTTCCGTTCGTAATTTTTTTAAAAGTTGTTCTGCTGTGGAATGTCTATAATTAATTTCCAAACCACTTGCCATTGCATGCGCAGAGGCAATTTTTATATTCTTTTCGGCAGCATCTATGCCAGTTACCTTTGCTCCAAATTTAGCCATTGGTTCTGATAACAAACCGCCACCACAACCAACATCTAGCAAAAATAAATTTTTAAATGGTTTTGAAGAGCTTGTATTAAGGTCATAATGATCAATTATTTTTTCCTTAATATATTCAATTCTAGAAGGATTCAATTTATGAATCGGTTTGAATTTTCCCTTAGGATTCCACCATTCTTCTGCCATTTTGGAGAAGAATTCGATTTCTGAGGGGTCAACGGTTGATCTCATATTACAATTTCTTTTTCTACTTCTACTTGCACCTTAAATTTCTATACACTATCTATAGCCTTACCCCAATAAGAAAATTTTGTGAGTTTTATGATTATCATATTTTCTAAGGGTTTTTGAATATTTGGAGAATGAAATGTTACGGCTAGTAATGAAATTTGGCGGTACTTCGGTAGGCAGTGTTGAGAGAATCAATGAGGTAGCTAATATTGTTAAAAATGAAGTTGTGCAAGGAAACGAAGTAGTAGTAGTGCTTTCTGCAATGGCTGGAGAAACTGATCGTTTAGTAAATCTTGCTAAAGGAATCTCAGATTCTTTTACTCCAGCAGAATATGACACTGTAGTATCATCTGGAGAACAAATAAGTGTTGGCCTATTATCTGCAGCCTTAAACAATATGGATATAAATGCGAGATCTTATATGGGTTGGCAAATACCAATAATAACAAATGCAAATCATAAATCATCAAGGATTGAATCTATCAGATCGGAAACTATAATAAACTCACTACAGAAGGGCTTAGTATGTGTCATTCCTGGATTTCAAGGTGTAAGCAATGAAGGCAGGATAACAACTCTTGGAAGAGGGGGGTCTGATACATCCGCTGTTGCAATCGCCTCTGTTATAGAAGCGGATTATTGTGATATATATACCGATGTTGATGGTGTTTATACTTCTGACCCTAACAAAATTTCTAACGCTAAACGTCTTGATAAAGTATCATATGAGGAGATGTTAGAAATGGCTTCATTAGGAGCTAAGGTCTTACAAACTCGCTCTGTGGAGACAGCAATGAACAACGAAGTTTTGTTGAGAGTCCTCTCAAGTTTTGATGCTAAAGAAAACCTCAAAGAAGGTACTCTAGTATGCGATGAAGACAAAATTACAGACAAAAGAGTCGTAACAGGAATCACGTCAAGTTTGAATGATACAAAAATCACTCTGGTTGGTGTCAGAGATAAACCCGGTGTTGCAGCAGAAATTTTCATGTCGCTTGCTGATTCTAATATTAATGTGGATATGATTGTTCAAAATATTTCTGAAGGTGGAAGCACTACAGATATCACTTTTACCGTGCCAAAGGTTGATGCAGATAAATCGGAAAAGATTATGTCTGGAATTACGGAGTCTGTTCCTTATGAAAGAATCATAATTGATAATAAAATTGCCAAAATTTCTGTTGTAGGAGTTGGTATGAGGAGCAATGCTGGCGTGGCGAGTGGGATGTTTAATGTTTTGTCGGATAACGGAATAAATATCAATGTTATTTCGACTTCAGAAATAAAGATTTCTGTGCTTATTGATGAAAATAAAGCGGAAAAAGCTACAAAAATGCTACACAAATTTTTTGAACTAGATAAGTAATTCTTTTAACAAGGATAGTAATCTAAATGCAAAAAATCGTTGATGAAACTTTAATGCCAGTTAACCTTAAAGGAACTGTTTTTGCACCGGGTCTAGCTATTGGTCACATAATTTTTCATGAACCAAGAGTTGAGATACTAAAATTTAAATCTAAAAATTCTTCTAAGGAACTTCAAAGATTAAAAAAAGCATTAACCGACCTTAGAAAAGATATTGATAAAATGCTGAGAAGCTCAGACCTTTCTGGTGCAAGTGATTATAAGGATGTTTTGGAAGCATATAAGATGTTAAGTCTTGACGAGGGCTGGGTCAGAAAGTTAAATAAGGCTGTTTTGCAGGGTTTGACAGCTGAAGCTGCGGTAGAAAGTGTTCAGGCATCAATGAACGAAAAGTTTAATAAATTTGATGATATTTATTTATCTGAAAGGCTTTATGACCTAAAGGATCTGTCTAATAGATTGGAAAGACATTTAACTGGAACTGCTTTGTCTTCTTCTCTCAAAGAACTTCCGAAAGACACAATTTTATTAGCAAGAAATCTTGGCCCTACAGAATTGTTAAATTATCCCAAGAGTAAGTTAAAAGGATTAATACTTGAGGAGGGTTCCAGGAGCTCACACACAACAATTGTAGCTCGAGCATTAAATATCCCTCTTATGGGAAGAACAAAATCCTTGAATGAAATGAGCGTTAAACAAAATGAAATAGTTATAATTGATGGTGAGAAGGGAGAAATATTTATTAGACCTACTGAAGATATTCAAAATATTTATTCAATAAAAATGAAAATGAGCCAAGCCCTTAAGGTTGAATACAAAAGTATTAAGGATAAAAAAGGCATTACCCTTGATGGAAAACGGATAGAACTTAATATGAATGCGGGTTTAATTATGGAGCTAAACCAATTGGAAGAGTCCGGAGCAGATGGCATAGGCTTATTTAGAACGGAATTACAATTTTTAATTTCAGAAACACTCCCTAGGATGGATGAGCAGAAAAATTTTTATCGTTCAGTTTTAGATGCCGCTAAAGGAAAAAAAGTTATATTCAGAACTCTTGATATTGGGGGGGATAAAATACTACCATATATGACCGCCCCCAAAGAAGAAAACCCAGCTTTGGGTTGGAGGGCAATCCGTGTAGCATTAGACAGGCCAGGCTTACTCAGACTTCAATTACGTGCTTTAATTCATGCTTCAGAAAATAGTGAATTAAACGTAATGTTTCCTATGATAGCTGAGTTTGACGAATTGATGCAGGCAAAAGAATTACTATCCAAAGAAATCTCAAGAATGAAAAAGTTTAATAAATTGTTACCTAAAAAAATTAGTGTTGGCAGTATGTTAGAGATTCCATCATTAATATGGCAATTTGATATCCTTCTTCCCGAGGTTGATTTTATATCTGTTGGCTCCAATGATTTAATGCAATTCCTCTTTGCAGCAGATAGGGGTAATTCCGCATTATCTGATAGGTATAGTATTTTAAAGCCGAGCGCGTTGAAGTTTCTTAAACAAGCCGTTAATAAATGTAATGAGTATAGAGTGCCTATACACATATGTGGTGATATATCTGGAAAATTTTCTTATGTCTTGGCGTTACTTGGATTGGGATTTAGGTCTTTTTCTTTAACACCAGCTGATATTGGACCAATTAAAAAAATTGTTCGGTCTTTACATCTCGAAGATTTAGAAAAATTTATGAATTCTCAATTAAAAACAGATTTATTAACTATTGAGGACAATCTTTTGCTCTATGCTGAACAAAATAATATTATTTTAGAAAATATACTTGATGCGTAACTTTTTAAGGTTTGATTATGAAAAATTATTATTGGCAAGAAATTAAAAGAAGAAAAAGTAATAAGATAATGGTTGGAAACATTCCTGTGGGTGGAGATTCCCCTATAACTGTTCAATCAATGACAAATACCAATACTGCGGACCTAAAAGCTACAATTAATCAGGTTAAAAATCTCGAAAATGTTGGAGCAGATTTTGTTAGGATTTCTTGTCCTGATCAAGAATCGTCTTTTGCTCTAAAAAATATTATAGCAGAAACTAAGGTGCCAATAATTGCAGATATACACTTTCATTACAAAAGAGCTATTGAGGCAGCAGAGTCGGGGGCTTCGTGCCTTAGATTTAATCCAGGTAATATAGGATCTCGCGAAAGAATTCTTGAAGTTGTGAAGGCAGCGAGAGACAATGATTGTTCAATCCGAATTGGGGTGAATGCAGGGTCCCTTGAAAAAAAGATTCTGGAGAAATATAAGAGTCCAAGTCCAGAAGCAATGGTTGAGAGCGCTTTAATGCATGAGAATATATTAAAAGATCTGGATTTTAATAACTATAAAATATCGGTAAAAGCGTCGAGTGTTTTATTGACAGTTGAAGCTTATAAAAAACTAGCACTTAAGACTAAAGCGCCACTTCATCTGGGTATTACTGAAGCCGGAGGAATGATTGATGGCACTATAAAATCTTCAATAGGTATCGGCCAATTACTTGCTCAAGGAATTGGAGATACAATAAGGGTATCTTTATCGGCAGATCCTGTAGAAGAAATTAAGGTTGGGTTTGGAATATTAAAGAGTTTGGGATTGAGACATAGGGGGGTGACAATTATCTCTTGTCCATCATGTGCGCGACAAGGTTTTGATGTAATTACAACGGTTAAGAAACTTGAAAAAAAATTGTCTCATATAACGGAATCTGTAACCTTGTCTGTAATTGGTTGCGTAGTAAATGGTCCTGGAGAGGCGCTAATGACAGAAGTGGGCTTTACTGGGGGTGGTAAAGAAAGTGGAATGTTATATATAGATGGCAATCAGCTTATGAAGTGCAAGAATGATGATATGATTGATACTATTGTGGGTTATGTAGAAGAAAAAATTCAAGAAAAAGAAAATTCTAAGAAAAATTTATCGTGACCTCATTTTCTCTAGATAAATTTGAAAATACCCTAAAGCGATCTGAGGAGTTAGAGAAACATTTAAATGAAGAACTCACATCTGATCAATATGTTAAGTTTTCTAAGGAATATTCTGAAATTCAGCCGTTAGTTACAGAAATAAGTGAATGGAAGAAAATATCGAAAGAAATTTCTGATTTAGAGATTTTATTAGAAGACAAAAATTCTGAAAAAGAAATGAAAGAACTAGCTGAGGAAGAATTTGAGAAACTTATGAACCATCTTTCCAAGGTTGAAGAAAATATAAAGCTTCTTTTGCTACCGAAAGATAAGGCAGATTCAAAGGATGTTATATTAGAAATAAGGGCAGGAACTGGAGGGGATGAGGCCGCGATTTTTGCTGGTGATTTATTCAGGATGTATCAAAGATTTGCTGATCTTAATAAATGGAAAACGCAAATTATGACATTATCCGATGGTGATGTAGGGGGTTATAAAGAAATAATTTTTTCAATTTCAGGAGAAAACGTTTTCTCAAAATTGAAATTTGAGTCGGGAGTTCATAGAGTTCAACGAGTACCAGCGACAGAATCAAGTGGAAGAGTCCATACTTCTGCTGCGACAGTAGCTGTTTTACCAGAACCAGAGGATGTCGAAATAGCCGTAGAGGATAAGGACATTAGGATAGATGTTTTTAGAGCGAGCGGACCTGGTGGACAATCTGTAAATACAACTGATAGTGCAGTAAGAATAACACATTTACCAAGCGGTATAGTTGTCAGCCAACAAGATGAAAAATCTCAACATAAAAATAAAGCTAAAGCCATGAAAATCTTGCGGGCCAGATTATATGAATCTGAGAGAGAAAAACAACGAGAAGAAAGGGCTGCAGATAGGAGATTTCAAGTCGGTTCTGGTGATAGATCTGAGAGAATTAGGACATACAATTATCCCCAAGGAAGAGTGACTGATCATAGAATTAATCTAACTTTGCATAAATTGGAATCAGTATTAGAGGGCCAAGAGTTAGTAGGGTTAGTAGAGGCTTTAATTTCGGAAGATAATTCGCGCCATCTTCTAAAAGAAGAATAAGTTATGAGATTATATGCATTACATAAATCTTTAAAAAGAGAGTTAAGAACTTACTACCCTTCATCTAGTGAAATAGAAAGCAGATCTATCCTTAAAGATATTCTCAATATAAGTGATAAGGACTTTTTAATTAAATATGACCTTGAGGTTAATGAATGTATTTTAGAAAAAATCTCAGATGTTTTGTTGAGGAGAAAAAATGGTGAGCCATTAAGCAGAATACAAGAAAAAAAAGAATTTTATGAAAGTGATTTTAAAATAAATTCCTCAGTCCTTGATCCTAGGCCAGAAACTGAGATTTTAGTTGAAACAGCCATTTCTTTGATCAATAAAATACAGGCCAAAAGCATTCTAGATTTAGGCACAGGTTCCGGATGTATTCTGATATCTTTAATTAAACTTTTCCCAAAATTATTTGGTGTAGGTTTAGATCTATCAGAGGAAGCAATAAAAAATGCTAAAGAAAATGTTTCTATAAATAGATTGGAAGATAATATAAATTTAATAGCCTGCAATTGGGGTAATTCCATAGAGGCAAAATTCGACATTCTGATTTCGAATCCTCCGTATATTAAAACTAATGAAATAAAAAATTTACCAGAATCAGTTAAAAAATATGATCCCCCTCTTTCTTTAGATGGTGGGTACGATGGTTTGCAATCCTACATTAATATTGCAAGAAATGCCCAAAATTTAATTTCAAAAAATGGAAAAATTTTGGTTGAGATTGGCTTTGATCAGGCTAGCAAGATTGAAAAAATTTTTTATAATGAGGGGTTTAATTTAGAAAAAAAGATTAAAGATTATAATGATTTAGATAGGATTCTAGTCTTTTCGTGAATTCTTAAATAAAAAAATATAAAAAAGTTGTGGAAATCAACTTTACTTAAGGCTAGTGTTTGCCTATTGAAAGTAACCGAGCTTTGATAGCTGCTCCCAAAAGAATATAAGAATATAAGAATATAAGAGATAAGGTACTTTATTTTGTTAAAAATTAATCAGGATTTACATGTTTAAAATTAAACACTTCTGGATAATCATTCATGCCTAGACCTAACAGTAATGGCCCACGAAGGAGACGTTCCAGAAGACCTAACTTTTCTGGAAATGGTAATTCTGAATCCACTGGCCCTTCTGTAAAGGTTAGGGGTTCCTCAAAACAGATTCACGAAAAATATTTACACCTGGCAAGAGATGCAAAAACTTCAGGTGATGAAGTCCTTTTTGAGAGTTATTCTCAGCATGCTGAGCACTATGCAAGAATATTAATGGAAGCTGGAAAATTTGATAACCTTCCGTCAGGTAATGGTGAATACAAAGAGAAGAAAATATCTAATGCCGATAATTCTGAAAACGAATCAAAAGTTGCTAAAATAGAAAAAGGTACAGATAACTTGGAAGCCGAAACGGATAATCTTTCTACCAATAAAGAGGTGGCTTCGGAATCTCCGAAAGCACTCTAAAACTAGTATTTCTTAGCATTTAACATCACATCAAGAAAAATTATTTTTTGTGAAGAAATAATTATCATTTTTAAGGTTAAAAAATAATAAAAAAGGGTTTACATTGTATATATGGGGACTTATAAACCGAGTTCCCGGCTTGTAAAAGCCGTTTTGTTATCTTGACGATATCAAACACATAAGAGTAGATTTTCGATTTTAAAATAGAATTTTATTCGAAAGCTTTTATGTGCGCTCTTTGAAATTGTGATTTAAGAAAGAGAAGCGCAGGTGGCGATGTCCTAGCGGATGCTTTCCTTATGGAAAACATCGAAAGAATTCGACTCGTCTTTGCGTTTCAAGCCAACGCACAATAGTGCTAATATTTTATTGGTGCCATTGTCAAAAGCTTTGAGATAAATAAAGACATAAAGAGTCGTAAGGATTCAAACTTAAGAGTTTGATCCTGGCTCAGAACGAACGTTGGCGGCACGCTTAATCCATGCAAGTCGTACGAGAAGACCGGTTCGCCGGTTGGAAAGTGGCAGACGGCTGAGTAACGCGTGGGAATCTACCTAGAGGTTCGGAACAACTATTGGAAACGATAGCTAATACCGGATAAGCCCTTCGGGGGAAAGATTTATTGCCTTTAGATGAGCCCGCGTCGGATTAGCTAGTTGGTGAGGTAACGGCTCACCAAAGCTACGATCCGTAGCTGGTCTGAGAGGACGACCAGCCAGATTGGGACTGAGACACGGCCCAGACTCCTACGGGAGGCAGCAGGAGGGAATATTGCGCAATGGGGGAAACCCTGACGCAGCGATGCCGCGTGAGTGAAGAAGGCCTTAGGGTTGTAAAACTCTTTCACCGGTGAAGATAATGACGGTAACCGGAGAAGAAGCTCCGGCTAACTCCGTGCCAGCAGCCGCGGTAATACGGAGGGGGCTAACGTTGTTCGGAATTACTGGGCGTAAAGCGCGCGTAGGCGGATTCGATAGTTGAGGGTGAAATCCCGGAGCTTAACTCCGGAACTGCCTTCAAAACTCCGAGTCTCGAGTTCGGAAGAGGTGAGTGGAATTCCTAGTGTAGAGGTGAAATTCGTAGATATTAGGAAGAACATCAGTGGCGAAGGCGGCTCACTGGTCCGATACTGACGCTGAGGTGCGAAAGCGT
>Ga0315334_10000884_pt1 | contig 18360 bp, 14 predicted proteins | sample M150034915metaG_FD_205555 | JGI IMG/M metagenome (GOLD analysis project Ga0315334, IMG submission 205555) | Ammonia-oxidizing marine archaeal communities from Monterey Bay, California, United States - M1 500m 34915 | ecosystem: Environmental > Aquatic > Marine > Intertidal zone | place: USA... | reverse complement strand
GGAGCTTCCACTGCTGCTTCTGCTGCCGGAGCTTCCTCTGCTGCTGGAGTCTCTTCTGCTACTTCTGCCGCTGGAGCTTCCTCTGCTACTTCTGCCGCTGGAGCTTCTTCTGTTGCTTCTGCTGCCGGAGCTTCCTCTGCTGCTGGAGTCTCTTCTGCTACTTCTGCCGCTGGAGTCTCTTCTGCTACTTCTGCCGCTGGAGCTTCTTCTGTTGCTTCTGCTGCTGGAGCTTCCTCTGCTGCTTCTGCTGCCGGAGCTTCCTCTGCTGCTTCTGCTGCCGGAGCTTCCTCTGCTGCTGGAGTCTCTTCTGCTACTTCTGCCGCTGGAGCTTCCTCTGCTGCCAAAATAGCAGCATTCTTCGCCTGTATTTCTTTTACTCTTGCCTCAGAAATTTCCGATTCAGTTTTTAACTTCTCGGCCAGCTCTTTATCTGCTGCTTTTGCCAATCCATCTTTTTTAGCCGAAATCTTAGTGTCCTTTTCTTCCAGCCATTTTGAAAATTTTTCTTCAACCTGTTCTTCAGTTAATGCTCCTTTCTTAATTCCTTTAATCAAGTGGTTTTTATAGAGTACTCCCTTGTACGATAAAATCGCTCTTGCAGTGTCGGACATCTCAGCACCAACTTGAATCCATCCCAACGTCTTGTCAAAATTCAATTCAACAATTGCCGGATCCGTGTTTGGATTATACGTTCCCAGTTTCTCAATAAAACGACCATCCCTTGGAGCTCTGCTGTCTGCAGCTATGATGTGGTAAAATGCTTTTCCTTTTTTACCGTGTCTTTGCAATCTAATTTTAGTTGCCATAAATGTTACAATGTGAGGTACGAAACCTCGGTTTATAAAAATATTTACTCCTGCCTTCCCGAGACAGGCGTGCAAAGATACTATATAATTAAATTACCACAAACAAAAGTCGGTAATTATTTCGGATATAAACGACTTCAACATTCTACTTAATAGTTCAAACAAAAATTGAGCTTGTAAATTTGTAATAATTGTACTAATTTCACCACCCTTAGCTCCAAAATTGATTATTAACATTTAAAGTATAACTACTTTTCCGATGTACAAACTGCTTTTCTTAACAGTATTCATTTCTGCTTTTTCTTTTGGTCAAGGTTTTCAGGTAAACCTGCAGGGACAACAGCAACAAGGGATGGGAGCTGCTGGATCGGCATTGATGCAAGATGCTTCATCCTTATTTTTCAATCCCGGAGGAGCATCATTCGTTCATGGCAATCAAGTTAATTTGGGAATGACTCCGACTATCGCAAATGGAACTTTTCTCGAGAAAAACACGAATGAAATGGCACGTACTACCTCACCGGTAGGCACACCCTTTTTTGCCTACGGCCTTTTCCAGATCAAAGATAGTAGTCGATTAAAGCTTGGAATCGCCTTCTACACTCCTTTTGGAAGCACCGTTGAATGGGAAGAAGAGTGGTCAGGGCGTTTTGCATTGACACGATTACAATTACTCTCCATATTCTGTCAACCAACTGTTAGCTTTAGATTATCGGATAGAATTGGTATTGGTGCCGGTTTTGTCTACAGCTATGGAAAAGTTAACCTGCAAAAAGACATACCATTAATGGATCAAAATAATGAATTCGCCAGTGCGGAACTTGATGGCACTAGTCATGGATACGGTTATAATGTTGGTCTTTACATTGAACCCACTGATCATGTTGGGTTCGCGGTAACGTATCGCTCCCAGGTAAACATGGAACTATCACAAGGAACAGCAACTTTTAACGTTCCTGCTTCAATCGAAGACAAATTTCCTTCTGGAAATTTCACTTCTTCTCTACCATTACCCCAGGTTTTTACTTTAGGACTTTCCATTAAACCAAATAAGAAATTAGCAATTGCCCTTGATGTCAACTACGTTGGCTGGAAAGCATATGACACTTTAGCCTTTGACTACGAAAACAACACGGAAACTCTGGTTGACACTAAATCTCCTAGGAATTATGAAAATATAATTGCCGTTCGAATTGGAGGTCAATATAAGTTCAAGCATGGAATTACAGGAAGAATAGGGTTTGCTTTTGGCATATCACCAATACAAAAAGGTTATGTAACACCGGAATCATCGGGTAATAATAGAGTAAATTATACGGCTGGAATCGGTTATAAGCTAAGTGAAAAATTCATTTTGGATGCTTCAATATTATACACTCAGGTTTCCCGAGAAGACACTAATTTAGAAACCGGATTAAGTGGAACGTATAAAACGAGTGCATTTGCACCCGGATTGTCATTAACGTATAAATTCTGATGGATCAATGAAAAAAGAAATTCTTCTTATAGCAGTTTTGATTCTAATTTCTACGGGTTGTAAACCCAAAATTGACGCTCCCGAGACAAGTATGGGAGAAGTGAATGCCTCTCAATACATAGCTATAGGAACGGATGGAACTGCAGGATATGCTGATGATGCACTCTATCAGGATGGACAATCGTATTCTTATGCACGTATTTTATCGGATCAATTCAATATGATCTCAGAGGCGACCTTCAATCAACCTCTATTGAGTGACGGGGGTCAGACCGGAATTAATTTGGATGGGAATTCTCAATTAGTATTAGGTTATAAAACAGATTGCAATAACGAAACTTCTCTTTCCCCGGTACGGTATTCGCTGTCTGGAAATGTAAATGAATTAAGCACATCAGTCTACTCCACCCAAGGACCTTTCAATAATCTGGGTGTACCAGGACAAAGTGCTTTGGAAGTGAATACAGCAGGATATGGCAATCCAGCAAATGGAGCAGGCAACTATAATCCATTTTACTACAGAATGGCATCGGATCCGGTTAATTCATCCGTTTTAAGCGATGCTTTGTCTGGAAACCCGACATTTTACTCAATTTTATTGGGTGATCAGGATATTATGGCATATGCATCAAGCGGTGGCTCTTCCAATCCAATACCACCTTCAAATGGTGCTGCCGGATTTGGTTTTGACGGAAGTTTGAATGAAGTGGTAAACGCAATGAGCGGAACCGGAGCAAAGGGTGTAATTGGAAACGTTGCTAATGTTCTGCAATATCCGTTCTTCACAACAATACCCTACGATGGACTCACCCTCAATGCAGAAAATACGGAAACGATAAATCTTGTGTACAATCCTCTTGGTATTTATTTTGAGCAAGGAGATAACCCGTTCACAATTGACGACCCCAACGAACCGTTTGGTGTACGAAAAATGGTGGAAGGCGAGCTTATTTTATTGAGTATCCCTTTGGATTCGGTAAAATGTTATGGAATGGGGTCTATTATTCCAATCCCCGATCAATATATTTTAACCTTAGATGAAATTCAGGAAATCAACCTTAAAACACAAGAATACAACGCTGCGATAATGACACTGGTTCAAACCTACGATCTGGCACATGCAAATGTTAATACACTTATAGACAACCTAAGCTCTGGTATTGTTTACAATGGAATAACAATGAACACTAACTTTGTCACCGGAGGAGCTTTCTCACTAGATGGAAAAAACTTAAATCCAATTGGACAAGCAATGTTGGCCAATATATTTATACAATCAATTAATGCAACGTTTAATGCAGCAATACCTTTTGCTGATGTTAGCAAATTTCCGGGGGTGAAATTCCCTTAATATTAATTTTAAAAAAAAAGAATTATGAAAAAAATCTACCTACTGGCATTATCTGGAATAATTTCCATTTTCACCATAAATGCCCAAACACCTTGCGCAACTGGAAGGTATTCTACTAGTTTATTCTCTAATGTAACCGTTACCAGTGACATTAATTTTGGATCGAATACGACTACCTTCGGAGTACTAACCCAACTTGATCTTGACGTCTATGAACCAACAGGCGATACAGAAACTGCACGACCCTTGATCATCTGGGCGCATGGCGGCAGTTTTATTGGTGGCTCAAAGAATGATGCAGATGTTGTAACACTCTCTGAGGAGTTTGCAAAAAAAGGATACGTTTGTGCCTCGATCGAATACCGTGTTGGAATGTGGCCAATAGATTCATCCAATGCTATTATGGCAGTGTTGAGAGGCGTTCAGGATATGAAAGCTGCAATCCGTTTCTTTTATAAGGACAAAGCCACAACTGATACATATAAAATAGACACAACACGAATTTTCATTGGTGGTAGCTCAGCTGGAGCCATAACGGCACTGCATTTGGCTTATTTAGATAAAGATTGTGAAATAGAACCTTATATTCCATTGGCAACCCTCAATGGTCTTGGCGGTATGGAAGGTGATAGTGGTAATCCGGGATATTCATCAGATGTAGTTGGCGTTATTAGTTTAGCAGGAGCCTTAGCATCCTACGGATGGATAGAACCCGGAGACGTTCCTTTCTGTTCATTGCACGGCGATTCCGATGGAACCGTCCCTTACAACAGAGGTTATGCTACTGTTTCTGGTTTCAATATTATGATTCTCGATGGCAGTCGCATGCTCCAAGAACAGGCAGACGCAATAGGTGTTCAAAATCAATTATATACACATTACAATGCGGATCATGCGGTCTACGCTTTCTCGACTCAATACATGGATACAACGATCAATTTTGTCCGAGACTTCCTTATAGATCAGCTTGGATGCACCGACGCAGCGTTGCAACCAGCTAATTCTCCATCCGGTATCGCCAACCTATACAGTTTATCCTATTGTGATTTAGGTATCGGTGAAGATCATAGCCAGATCGTAGGAAAAATCTATCCGAATCCTTCCAACGACGAAGTAAATGTTGTTTTTAACGAAGGGGAAATAATAAATTCTGTTACGCTGACAGACTTATCCGGTAGAATCATTGATTCTTTTTCTGTTAACTCTGGCAAGTTGATCTTATATAAGAACAAGCTGAAAGCGGGAACATACATCTTACGCGCGATAAATAATAATGGAATAACGAGTACAAATAAAATTGTTTTCCAATAAAACTTGCAAGTGATCATTAAAAAAGCTCTCGTAAAAACGGGAGCTTTTTTTGTACTATTATATTTAAAAAAAATGGAGCTCGAGATAAGAGAAATACACGGAAAAGAGAACATGATGAAAAATTATGCACTCTTGTTAAATGTATATCCTACTCTGACAAGGGAAGCATATGAAATTGAATTGGACGCGATGTTATCGCTCAATTACGGACAGGTCGGTATTTTTGACGGTAGCGAATGCCTGGGTATGACCGGCTATTGGATAGGATCTAAATTGTGGTGTGGTAAATATATGGAGCTTGATAATGTTGTAATTGAAAAAAAATACCGCTCGAAAGGAATTGGAGAACAATTATTCAGCTATATGGAAGACAAAGCGAAAAATGAAAATTGTGCAATGATGGCACTTGATACTTATTCCACTAACTTCAAAGCACATAAATTTTTCTACAGTCAGGGATTTGTCCCGAGAGGTTTTCACTTCATTAACATTTTAAATAAAAAAGCAATTAGATAGTATACGAATTCTTAACTGTAACATTTGCAGTCTTTCGCTTTGAGGCATTTTGCACACACCACGAATATGTTATCTGTTAATTTTGGTGAGACAACAATTTCGTTTCCCTTGAAATTAATGGTTGTAAGTGAATCAAATTGCTCCTTGTCGATCACCTTTATTGTATCATCAATTTGCAACCCGATTTTATCAACATACTGCAAAAAATCAGCAGTATTATTCTTCACAGCAATAATTTTACAGACCTCCCCAGCGGCAACATCGGAAAGTATCTTTCGAAAAGGTATAATTATTTCTCCCTTCTCATTAGGAATTGCGTCGCCATGAGGATCAAATTCAGGAAAGTTTAAGAATTGATCCAATCGATTGACTAATTTATCCGAATGAATATGTTCCAATTCTTCAGCGAGCTCATGTATTTCATCCCAGGTGAAATTTAAATGGTCGTATAAAAATGTTTCCCATAACCGATGCCGTCGAATGACCATCATTCCGGATATTAACCCGACATTTGTTAAGGTCACCTTGCCATACTTTTTAGAGTTAACAAGTGATTTATCTTTTAATTTCCGAACCATATCGCTCGCCGTTGCGGGCTTAACCGAAAGTCGTGTAGCTAATTGATTCACCCCTACTTCTGTTGCATCCTCTTCGAATATTGTTAGCTGTATGATTGCTTTTAAATAATTTTCTTCTGTGAACGATAGCATGTATCAAAATTAATTAATTAAAATCATTTTCTATTGTTAGATTCATCTAACTTTATTAGTTTTGCCACCAATACAAACCGAACGCATGAAGATTTTCATATTGGTTACCCTATTGACCTTATTTTTTCACCTGCCATGCCAATCACAATACCAACTCAAAGGAAAAGTTTTCGGAAATGAAGAACCAATACCGTTTGCGAAAATAAAAATCAAATCACTAAAGGCCTACGCAATAAGTGAGAACGATGGTAGTTTTGTACTTAAGAATATTCCGAAAGGTGAATTTGAACTTGAAGTATTCAACTTAGGATTTGAAGTTAGCATTAATCAGGTTTCCATCCCTTCAACTACTATAACAATTAATCTAACGCCTGAGCTTCAAGAAGTTGAAGAAATGGTTGTTAGCGGAACGCTAAAAGAGGTGTCGAAGAAGGAAAGCACTGTAAATGTGGAGGTCTATTCGACAAAATTTTTTAAGAAAAATCCGAGCCCTTCCATTTATGAAGCATTGCAAAATGTAAATGGAGTTCGGCCACAGCTGAATTGCAACGTCTGCAATACCGGTGATATTCATATTAATGGTCTTGAAGGTCCTTATACCATGGTTTTGATAGATGGAATGCCAATAGTTAGCAGCTTATCTACCGTTTATGGATTAAGCGGTATTCCCAATTCACTAATAGAAAGAATAGAGGTAGTAAAGGGACCTGCATCGACGCTATATGGAAGCGAAGCAATTGGAGGTATTATTAATATAATTACAAAAAATACAATAAACGCTCCAGTTCTTTCCGCTGATGTATTTACCACTACATGGCTGGAAACAAATGCCGACATCGCGGTTAAATTTAATATTGGTAAAAATATAAGTGTACTGAATGGCATCAATTACTTCAATTACGATCTAAAAAGAGACGATAATTCGGATGGCTTTACAGATGTAACCCTGCAAGACAGAATATCTGTATTTCAAAAATGGAATATAAAACGAAAGGATTATCGATTATTTTCGATTGTCGGCAGGTATTTATATGAAGACAGGTGGGGTGGAGAAATGGATTGGACACCGGATTTCCGCGGAGGCGACAGCATATACGGAGAAAGTATTTATACTTCTCGATGGGAGCTAATAGGAAAATACCAGCTACCGTTCGACGAAAAAGTGTTCGTATCCATCTCGTTAAACAACCACGACCAAAACAGCTACTATGGAAATATGTCCTTCATGGCGAAACAGTTCATTGGATTCGGTCAGCTGTACTGGGACAAAAAAATCGGAAGGCACGACCTTATTGTTGGTGGAGCAGTTCGATACATCAATTATGATGATGACTCACCGGCTACCCAGTCAAGTGATTCTCTTAATCCGATAAACCTACCTTCAAGATCATGGATCCCGGGTATTTTTCTTCAAGACGAGATCAGGATCGGTCACAATCAAAAATTATTACTGGGGGTTCGTTACGATCTTAATTCCATACACGGCTCGATCTTCACTCCTCGTTTAGGGTATAAATGGAGCTTGAACAAAAATAACATTCTTAGAATCAATTCAGGAACAGGATACAGGATCGTGAATATTTTCACTGAAGATCATGCAGCTCTTACGGGTTCCAGAGAAGTTATCATAGACGAAAATATAGATCCGGAACGAACATATAACGCGAATATTAACTTTAATTCATCCATCAGAACAAAAAAAAGCGGATTCATAGGAATTGACTTCACCGCATTTTATACGTATTTCACGAATAAAATTATTGCAGATTATGAGACGAATTCAAACGAAATAAGATATTCTAATCTCAATTCTTATGCAATTAGTCAGGGAATCAGCTTAAAGCTTGATGTAAATATTATTCGAAATTTAAAGATACAGATAGGCGGAACATTCATGGATGTTGCTTCCTTTGAAGAAGGTGTAAAACAACAACAAATATTAACGGAAAAATTTTCGGGAACATGGTCTGCATCCTATGAAATCCCCAAAGCAAAAATGAGTTTTGATTATACCGGAAATTTGTACAGCCCCATGCGCCTTCCATTGCTTAATGAACTGGATCCAAGAGCTCAATATTCACCGTGGTGGAGTATTCAAAATATTCAAATAACCTACAAAGGGTTTAAATCATTTGAAATTTATGGTGGGGTAAAAAACTTATTGAACTGGACACCGAATAAAAGCACAGATTTTATTATTGCAAGAAGCAACGATCCATTTGACAAGAACGTAGTATTCGACAACAATGGAAATGCGGTTTCAAATACAGAGAATCCATATGGACTTACTTTTGATCCTTCATACGTATATGCTCCCAATCAGGGAATTAAGGGATTTCTGGGTGTTCGTTATACCTTTAAATAGCTTTTTTGGGTTCAATTTTTACAGAATCTGCTTTTATCGAATCTTTCGGGATGATCTTGAACCATTTTGCATCTCCTGATTCCGAAATGAGCAATTGGTATTTATGAGAAGCCCTTACCCTATTCATAGCATTAAAATGCCACCATTCACTGGGTATATTGTAAAACCACTGAGAACGCATTATTCTGCGCAACAATTTTCTGTTTTTCAACTGCTGTTCGGTCAGCTCCCCTGATTTAAGAAATCGTGCTTCGTATTTTGGAAAAGCCACATCCCTGAAATCATCATAACCAGCTCCCATATCTATTGCATCGCCCATTGAATCCACAATGGTTAGGTCAACCGCAGCACCAAAATTGTGTACGCTTCCCAGTGCCGGATTGGAAACATATTTTCCGCGCGAATATTTTGGAACCGTATCCAGTGCATTCCACATTTCTCTTTGTACTTGAACAGGACGCACACCATCGAACACAAGCAATCGATAACCCGGTTTAATGGAATCCAACAGGTTCTGGCACTTTGAAAGACGAAGCGCGACATCCTGCTGCAAATAGATACAGGCCAAGGTATCGTATAATTGCATTTTCATGAAATTATCGTTTGTTGCATATTTCAAATCAATCAGCAGTTTAGGGTTTACTTTTTGAATATTAACCAATCCGATTTTTTCCATTATTTCAGAGGTTCGAATATCCAATTTAAGTTTTACCGAATCAGTTTCATCCACCTTGTCTTCTATTGATTTAATGTCCTGATTCTCCGAATGATACACCTCAACATCAGAAGAACATCCAACCAGGAACACAAATAGAACTCCAATCCATTTCATACTCCAAAGAAACAAATTCTAAACGAATCATTTCTTTGTCCAACTTTCTATTTAAATTTGCCCAAATTTCAATTCGTATGCCAAGAATATCTAACAAAGCGATTGTAATGCCTGAATCGCCAATTCGAAAACTGGCTCCTTACGCAGAAGGTGCAAAGGCCAATGGAAAAAACGTGTATCATTTAAACATTGGTCAACCGGACATTGAAACACCGGAAGTTGCTCTGAATGCAATTAAAAATATGGATCGAAAGATCATAGAATATAGTCATTCTGGAGGGTTCATTGAGTATCGAGAAAAGCTGGCAATGTATTATAAGTCGGTAAATATTGATGTCAATGTTGAAGATATTCTGATCACCATAGGGGGTTCAGAAGCTCTTATTTTTGGTTTTATGACAACTTGCGACCCGGAGGATGAAGTGATCATTCCGGAACCATTTTACGCAAACTACAATGGATTTTCGGTTGCCGCAGGTATTAACGTAGTGCCTGTTACAGCAAAAATTGAAAATGGGTTTGCGCTTCCTCCTGTTGCAGAAATTGAAAAGAAGATCACAGCTAAAACCAAGGCAATTGTAATTTGCAATCCTGGAAATCCTACCGGTTACTTATATTCAAAAGAAGAATTAGAACAGTTAAGAGATATAGTCAAACAACACAATTTATTCTTATTCGCAGACGAAGTGTATCGTGAGTTCTGTTACGATGGTGCCAAACCGATTTCTGTAATGAATCTGGAAGGAATAGACCAGAATGTAATTATGATCGATTCTGTTTCCAAGCGTTACTCAATGTGTGGTGCCCGTATTGGCGCACTGGTTTCAAAGAACAAAGAAGTAATGGCAGCAGCACTAAAATTTGGACAAGCACGATTATCACCACCCACAATTGATCAGATAGCGGCAGAAGCAGCTTTAAATACACCCCAATCTTATTTTGACAATGTAATAGAAGAATATGTTGAAAGAAGAAATATCACTGTAGAAGGACTGAATAACATCCCTGGCGTTTTCTGCCCTACACCGAGTGGTGCGTTTTACTGCGTTGCCAAGTTTCCCGTGGACAGTGCGGAGAAATTCTGTCAATGGTTGCTGGAAGATTTTGAATACAACGGTGAAACGGTGATGATGGCTCCGGCAAATGGTTTTTATTCAACAAAAGGAGAAGGAGTGCAGGAAGCCAGAATTGCTTATGTGTTGAATAAAGATTCTCTCCGATCGGCCATTAAGTGTCTTGAAGAAGCACTCAAGGTTTATCCTGGGAGAGAATAATGGAATTACACTAATTATATTCTTTTTAAAGGGCTTGGTGTCTCTATAGAAATAGAATGATCAAGTAAATCCGGCAACTTTTGAAAGCGAACCTCTATCAATGATTACTATTTTTCTGCCTTTCGTCTTGACGAGATTTTCCATCTTGTATTCCTTTAATAAACGAATGACCGTCTCCGTTGCAGTTCCAACAAAATTAGCAAGGTCCTCCCTTGATAGATTTATTGGGCCTCCTTTATACACCTTTTCAAGAATTATTAATGAATATGCCAATCTTTCCCGTACCGTTTTTTGCGCCATCTTGGTAACAAATCTTGCTCTTTCGGCCAATTCAGTAGATAAGGCCTGCATAATACCATTCTTTAATGGTGTATTTTCATCCACCAGTCGTAAAAAATTTTCTTTACCAATAAAACAGATATTACAATCTTCCAGTGCTGTGGCTGAAACTTTATACATCTCTTCATTGAACATTGCTCTGAACCCTACAAGATCCCCTTCACCAGGTATCTGAATAATTTGCTCCTTTCCTTCTTCACCCACGGCAAATACCTTAACCTTTCCAGTACTTATAAAAAAAACACCTCGAGGCGTATTTCCCTCTATAAATAAAGGTTCGTTCTTATTATAAAAAGAACACGTTTTAACTGCATCAACTCCAGCAACTTTTTCACTGCAAAAAGAACGAAACATTGGTTCATCGTTTTCCGGGCAGTTTTCACATCTAATATTTTCGTCTGAACCATAGGTCATTACCTCACATTTTCACCAAAGTTAATAGAATATATCGGCTGATTGAAGGTAGTAATTTTCATTTTTTCCATCTATCTTTGACACTCCTCAAAAGTGAAGTGGAATGTCAAAGATGAAAGATAGTTTTTCAGGATATATAGAAAAGTTACAAGACCGTATCACGGATTGCTTGGAGAAAGTTGATGGTAAAGCACGATTCGTTGAGGATCTTTGGAATCGCAAAGAAGGCGGTGGAGGACGTACCAGAGTAATTGAGAATGGTGCTGTATTTGAAAAAGGTGGTGTAAACATTTCAAAAGTTCACGGTGCACTGCCTGAGTCGATGCAAAACTACCTTGGGGTGGCCAACGCAAATTTCTTTGCCTGTGGTCTGAGCCTAGTTATGCATCCAAAAAATCCAATGGTGCCAACCGTTCATGCCAACTGGAGGTATTTCGAGCTATACGATAAAGAAAATAATATTGTCGATCAATGGTTCGGTGGTGGACAGGACCTTACCCCGTATTATTTATTTGAAGAAGATGCCGTACATTTTCATGAAATATGCAAGCAGGCATGCGATAAGCATCATCCTGATTTTTACAGCAATTATAAAAAGAAATGCGATTCGTATTTTCGGAATACGCACCGCAATGAAGCTCGGGGAATTGGTGGCTTATTTTTTGATTATTGCAGGGCGAATGAAACGTTCTCTTTAGATAATTGGTATGAATTTGTTACGGAAGTTGGGGATTCTTTTTTAGATTCTTACACACCAATAGTGGAGAAAAGAAAAGAATTGACGTACACTTCAGAGCAGCGAAACTGGCAGGAGGTCAGACGAGGGCGTTATGTGGAGTTTAATCTGGTGCACGATAAAGGAACTTTATTCGGACTAAAAACGAACGGTAGAATAGAAAGCATTTTGATGAGTTTGCCGCCAACAGTTCAGTGGAAATACGACCACCACCCCGAAAAAGGAAGTGAAGAAGAAAAATTAATTAAAGTGCTGCAACATCCAAAAGATTGGGTTTGATTAAATTATGCGTTGGGAAAAAATCACATAAGATGGCTCCGTAGTTCAAGGGATAGAACAAAAGTTTCCTAAACTTTAGATACAGGTTCGAGTCCTGTCGGAGCTACATTTTTTTTTCAATTTCAATCGCCTTAAAACTAAATTTTCTCAATTATATCGATCACAATTGGTTGTGCATCAAAGCAACCATTCTGCTTGATTCTTGATGTATGAAATTTGATTTTAACACTTAGTCCGTCTTTTTCGAATTCAGCATCCATTTCGACAGGTATAAATATTTGTTTCTCGTCTCCCCTATCAATTGCTACTAGGAACCCACAACCATCTTCTCCTTTATGATCTTCTATTGTGGCTAATTCGAAATTTGTTCCAATTGCGTCAATATGACTTTTGGAAAAACCACATTGTTCTTTACATGCAGAAGATAAAAGAACCCCGGAAAAAGCTATAAAAACAATACTCTTCAAAATTCTTGACATAACAATTCGTTTTTGAAATTACGTACAAGATATTCAAGTACCGTACCAAACTAAGATTTCAACTATTATTTTCCGTATTAGTTCTTTATCAATATTCTCTTAACTTTTTGAAAATTAAGGTTTCCAACCCGAACAAAATAAACTCCCGATTCAAGTTTTGAAATATTGATCTTTTCATCTAGTTTACCATTATTTGGTTTCAAATCAAACTGTGTTTTTACCGCTTTGCCATTCATGGCAATAATATCCAGATCGACCAATTCAGAATTGTTAATACCATCCACTTTAACCATTACATCGTTATTGTTTTGATAAACAAGCATTGTAAGATCATCGTAATAGGGGCTCAACTCCTCAACGCCAACATTTGCCAATTTGAATGAGAAAATTCTCGTACTAGGATTTCCGCCCGCTCCCATATACTCACCAGTATACCAAAAAGTACATCCATCCGGGTCAAGGGACAAATGTGCGTAATCACCATATCTGTCCGTAAATGTCTGTGATCCCGAACCGCTTATCGCAATATTCTCACCTGCAGTCATTGATCCTAGCGGATCAAAAAAGAACCTTCCGGTATACGCAAGACCCGGAAATACGCTGCTGGCATCACTTAAGCTATAGCCCATACCTATATTTCCATATTCATCCATTGCAACAGAGCTCATCCAGCGACTCGTATTGTCGGGCGCATACGTTCCCGATTGATGCACTGCCCAAACACCATTGTCCGCATCTCTTAATTCATACCAGCGAACTCCCGATCTGTTCGAGCCTAAGTCAACTGCATGAGACAGCATGACCGTATTGTATCCGGTCCATCGCATGTGTTGTGCACGAAACATAAATACTCCCATAATGGCATCAAGACCTTGAGAAGTTCCAGGTTGTGATATATTACTCCAGCCCCCTGAAAACAGAGCATCAAAGGCCGTAACAGGCAAAACTTGAGAAGAAGAAACGGATGTATTCCCGGTATTTACCCAATCCGTAGTCATTTCATATATTTCTATCTGATCAGCACTAACACCTGAAAAGGCATTGTCCTCTAAATTGAAAAAATAACATGGAGTTCCATTCGGCGGTAATGCTCCATCAGCATCTGCAGATAAAGGGCTTCTGAATCCGGCATTTCCTAAGCTCGGTAAAGACAGTGCCACCATTTGAGCAGTTGGATCACCAGCCAACATTTTATCTCTTTCAAATACAACCGCAGTATTCGTCGAATTCGAAGTCATATAGTAGCCATCCCACCAGATAGAATATTTAGGATAGTCTGGAAATGAAGACATTGTAAAGCTATATGCATAATAGGATCCAGTTGGATCGTTCGTTTCTGAAATAGCGATCAATATTCTGTTTGGACTAAAATTAAATTGGGAAATAAACCAACGATCCGCATGACGGTCATACATCACTATTGGATCCCCCTCATTCGTACTTCCTGCCCATAAAGTACTTAGGTTGAAGGGGCCGCCTCCAGCGCCACCAGGAACAGGTAATCCTGTTTTATTGTAAATTCTGAAGCTTGTGTTTACTGCTTGAATATAGTAATTCGTTCCGGCTGCACCCGTTGGATCCGGTGGAAAACTATTGCCCCCCATTCCATTCACGTTTACTATTGTTCCCATTATATCTTTTTCACCATACTCTTTTTGTAATAAAGGGTCTTCAAGAACTTGTTGGTTTGCTTCCGATTTGCTCGCTTCTTCATAAGGACCGCGCTCAAAATCTTTACGAACAATCTTTCTCTGCTCTAAAGGAAGCTCTTTCTCCTCTAAAACAGGCCAATCTTTTACAGGCGGCGTTTTCATGAAATTCGTGGCCTGAACAGTTATGACAGTCTGACCAAGTGCATTTATTGTTTTTTTCTCTTCAGGTATGTTTTCACTTGTTTGAGCAAAGGAAATTGTACATACCACAAACATTAATGGTAGAAGTATAAATTGTTTCATGTCGTATAAAATTTATACTAAAGGAATACCTTTAGTAGGTTACATAAGTAAAATGTGCCAACAGATCAAATTCTATTTAATCATTCTATGGTTTTCTAAATTACAAATATTGCATTTGAAAACTAAATATAAGCTAAATCTTATTCATGAAATTCTCAAGTTGAACCAATTGGTCAAATTGTTGTACAGCATAAAAAAATCAACAACATGAAAAAAACAATTTTAACCGCAGCATTAATTTCGATCAGTTGTATTATCGGTCATGCACAACCTGAAAGTGCGCGAAAAGTCCAAGTAGCAATTTTATTCGACACATCTAACAGTATGGATGGGCTCATTGATCAGGCTAAATCTAGAATTTGGAATATTGTAAATGAAGTGAGCGACCTAACATATAACGGACAAACTCCGGGAGTGGAATTTGCACTTTATCAGTATGGCAATGATGGTTTGAGCTCTTCCAACAATTACATTCAACAAGTGCTTAAGCTAACATCTGATCTGGATGAAATATCCCAAAAATTATTTGCTTTGCGCACGAACGGAGGCAGTGAATACTGCGGTGCTGTTATAGGACAATCCTTGAGTGATCTGAGCTGGTCTAGCAACCCCAATGATCTTAAAATGATCTACATAGCGGGAAACGAAAGCTTCGCACAGGGCCCAGTTGACTACAAAGAGGAATGTAAAAAGGCAACGAGCAGGGGTATTTTCATCAACACGATCTATTGCGGAAATTACGAACAGGGCATTAGAGAGTTTTGGGAAGATGGCGCTAAATGTAGCTCAGGTGATTATTTTAATATTGATTCAAATAAAGAAATAGCGCATGTCGCTACACCTTTTGATAAGGACATTAATTTATACAATGACTCGCTAAACAATACCTATTATGGTTATGGTACGATTGGTCTTGCGAAAAAAAGCATGCAAATGGAAGAAGATGTAAATGCTATGGATATGAATATGTCAGTGGCTACGGAACGATCTGTCGCGAAATCGAAAAAAGGAGTATACAGCAATTCTTCTTGGGATTTGATCGATGCTATAGATGAAGGACGAAAAGATATTGGTGAGATGAAGGATAGTGAGCTACCTGATGAATTCAAAGGTAAAACAACGGAAGAAAAACAAGAGCTGTTGGATGCCAAGCGAAAAGAAAGAGAACAATACCAGGATAAAATAGCGAAGCTCGCAATAAAAAGAGAAGCATTCATTAAAGAAGAGTTACAAAAACGTGCTGAATCCGGAGAAGAAACAGATGATTTTGGCACTTCTGTGAACAAAGGAATCATGACCAAAGCCGTGCAAATGGGGTATCAATAATGAAGCGTCTTAAAAACTAAAAGGGGGGCAAATGCCCCCCTTTTAGTTTTATACATAAAATCATCAAAGATCTGACTCACTACTGTTCATCCTCACAATTAGGGCAATCACAATCTCCATCATCTACATATGCAGCACTAACTATTTGTCCATCATCACATCTAAATTCCTCATCTTCGGCTGATTCCAGATCCTCCAATTCTCTCATCGCATCATTAAAATCATCCATGGAATAATCTTCAATAACAACGGTTTCAACCGAATTTTCATTTCCGTCCATCATAGTGCTCACTTCATCGGTAGATACCATATCCATTTTCTCCATACTTGGTATTAGACTCGAGATCTTACTCATGATACCACCCGAATTCATAACACCAAAGGCGAGCATTGCAATCAAAACAAGCCCTATCCATGGCTGCATTCGATCCTTAGCTTTTATTTCGTTCACCTGAGCTACTAAATAGCTTCCTCTATGCATGTTGTACACAGGTCGTACTGAATACGCATATAGATTTATTAGAAGCGTTAAAAGAACTCCAAACAAAATTGCTTTACCCAAAAGAAATGCCAGATACGTTAAACTGTACTTTGTTGCACAAGACTCTCTGTAGCTTAGCATATCTTCAGCACCACTAATCTGAGCTTTCATCCATTTATCTGCCCTATCCTTTCGTTGCTCCATCAACGCGATATTTTCATTTGATGTGCCGTTGGCTCTCATCGATTTGAGTTGCTCGTCGGCCGCTTTCATCGCTTCCTTATGCGCACTTTCTAGTCCCTCCTTATTGTTTTTTGCAGCATCTATTGCGCCATCAATTTCAGCTTCAGACATTACAGGAGAAGGAATTTCCATCAATGGTAAGGTGCTATTGATATAAGCAGAGAACGTTGCATTATCCGCAATTTTTCTTTGTAATTCTATTTCTCTATTCAAAGTGTTCAGGTGTTCAGTAAACTCCTTATCCGTTACTTCATCACCCATTGCCTCGTTCATCTTTGATGGGTTATCCTTAAGTTCAATTGAAAGATCTACACCAGTACTGGACATCGCAGAATTTACCACTTCTGTACCAAGAGAATCTGCTGAATAATTCATTACATAATATGGTATAAAAGTTAAAATACCACCAATTAATAAAACAAAAACAGGTTGTAAGATAAAATACCAGCTTCGTTTAAATGAATCTGCAATTGCTCCTTTGATATTGTCAGTCAATTTCGCATTGGCACCTTCATTGTTAATATAGATGGCTCCAACATTTGTAATGAAAGCAACGGAGATCAGCAGTACCAAAATTGTCATTACTCCAATTACAGAAGGAGAGTACCAAATTCCAGCTAATACACCTCCCCATCCATGCCACGGATCAGATTGGTTTAACACTACAATTGCACCCGCGATCAATAAAAGAACTCCGATAACAGAAACAGCAAATATTGCTGCTTTTTTACCATTACTGTCGTTGCCAAATGACACTTTACCAACGATCCATGTTATAGCAATGACTAGCGCCAAAGGTCCTCCAAGCATCCCTATCAACGGTTGGTTGAATAAAAAGCCAATAAATTCTAAAACAGCATAACCTAGAAATCCGTATAGCGAAATTTTAAGCGATCCGCGATAGCTACTCCATTTAAGAACAGCAGGCACAGAATTAATAACGCTCAAGAACACATCAATTGGTATTGTTACACAGTACCGTATAGCTATTCTTAATGCCATCAACGCAATATCAGTTATCATACATAGTATTTTGTACGCAACTTTTACAACCGGTAATACGATATTTGTATATACCCAATTAAGTACGAAGCCAACATAACCTAAGATGAAGGCAACAAAATAAATAATGTAAATCACAAGGTTGTAAGGAAGTGCCAGGATCATTCCTAAAACCACCAAAACCAAGTGCCAGGTTGGGTTGTCACTTGCAACATTTGAAAGGTTGTCTAACTTCATTAATCCTTTAGGTTTTTCTCCTTTATTTTGAGAAATGATATATCCCAAAATGGCAAGTCCAAGAATTGTCATGATTTGTGAAGTAATAAAAGTAATAATGTAGCTCATAAGTATGTGAAATTAGTGATCCTACGTTAGGCTTTCGGAAACGCCATCCAGTATAATTGTATTTAAAAATACATACTGCACGCAATAAAGATAATAAAATATGTAAAATTGAACTCTGT
>Ga0315334_10000883_pt1 | contig 18364 bp, 10 predicted proteins | sample M150034915metaG_FD_205555 | JGI IMG/M metagenome (GOLD analysis project Ga0315334, IMG submission 205555) | Ammonia-oxidizing marine archaeal communities from Monterey Bay, California, United States - M1 500m 34915 | ecosystem: Environmental > Aquatic > Marine > Intertidal zone | place: USA... | reverse complement strand
ACCATGTAGATAACGATACACAAGATGATGAAACCCAGGGCGATTCCTGCCTGCCCGGTGGCTGAAGACATTTCGCCAGCAGGTCCCGTACCACCGCTTGCCTTGACCGTAGTCTTGCCTTTCTTCGAGCCTCCAGACGTAGTCTCAGCCACCGATGCCTTCTGAAGCAAGCCAGTACCCTTCTCTTTGGCAAGTTTTGGTTCGTCAGCCGTTCCAACGTAGTTGACAACGCCTTCAACGACCTCATCCTTTGAGACATCCTTGGCCTTATCGAGTAATCCTGACATCAACTCACCTTGTTACTCCGTGCCTCTCGTGGCTCATCAAGCCTCCGCTTATTAGGAAGACAACCCTACGGGTTGTCAGACCGCTCCTGCAACACCATCAACACTCAAGGGTGTTCACAGGTTCATCGTCTTCTTCTTCATCATTGATGAAGCGGCGGCCCAGAACCGCTGCTGCAAGAGCAACCATCGACAAGGTAGGAATTATCTCAAAACCTGGCAAGTAGACTCCACGGACATAAATGGTGATCATCTGAGTCTCTGTGGTCATACAATCTTCCTCTCTACAGGAGAAATCACTCTGCGCCTGGAACTCCAATTGGTAATATTCATCCGTCCAACCTTGATTCTTCGGAGTACGGACATTTATCTTGGCCTTGAACGGAGTCTCAGTCGCATACATCTCCATGCTCACTGCTGGAAGGGTTATCTGGAAACCCATGTCACGGAGATCTAGAAGATTCTTCTCAGGGATGGAGAATCTCATCTTGTCCTGCTGGTTTCCATGATTGTAGACATTGAAGATGAAAACGAAATCCACCTTTGGTCGCAACTGGGTGAAGGAATTCTCAGCAACTATCTGAACCATCGCGAACTGCTTGATGCTGACGATCATGTTCATCTCCTGAACGGTGGATTGAGTATTTGTTATCCCATTGACATGGGTCACTGTTGCTCTGACTGTTATTGGATGGTCTTTCATCTCAGCCTTCACAGGAGCGAGAACCCCAATCGGGAAATCAGCGGTCTGGCCGGCCCCGATGGAAAGTGTACCACTCGATGCCACAGCAATACCTGGAGATGCTGTTATCTGGATGCTGACAGTCTCGTCATATGCGGTTGGGTTCTGCACAGAACACATGGTTGAGCCATCTCTGGTCTTACCTGGTGCAACATCGATCTTGATGATCTGGTCATTGCAGGTAAGAGTAATCATAGGGGTGACGCTGCCCTGTGCCTGAGCACTTGGAACAGGAGCCAAGGCCACCATCAATGACCCCACATATACTGCGAGTACCAGCATTGGAATACGTTTCATCATTTCATCTCCGTTATTTTTCCACACTGCCCCTATTCATAACCATTATGGGTTGAAGCGTTGACAATTCGTTGAGTTCCCTACGGGAAATATATTGCGAGAATCAGATGAATTGGCCTCCTTATGCCAGCAATTTCCTCATGTTTGACGCTGTTTGATGGGCCCGGCCGGATTTGAACCTTCGCCGCGAACAGTCGTTATACTGGGTCTTGTTCAGTTCTCGGCTGGTTCAAACCGTCCTTGTGATGCTGTTTGATGGGCCCGGCCGGATTTGAACCGACGACCACCCGGTTATGAGCCGGGGGCTCTGACCAGACTAAGCTACAGGCCCTTGCACCACTGCCGACGGCATCTGATGACAAGGATTTCGCTGATACGACTCTGCTCACTCTTGAAAATGGGCGAGACTGCTCTGATATGGAAGCACTATTTCACGCGCCTTGGTCTCGGCTTCATCCCTTATCGCCTCGGGCACGAATACGAGGACTCTTTGGTCGGGTTCCACCAATGAACGAACCAATGGACTGGCTTGACTCACATCTCTACCATCCTGTAGAAGAATCCCCTCGCTGTACGGAAGATATCCGCTCTTTGATATCGAGGCGATGATCAGGTCCTCCTCTGCCGCAAAACCAGCCTTGGTCAGCATACTGCTCAACGGCTCCACCAACCTGTCAGCCATTTCCAAGGATAAACCATCGATTCGCAGCGACTTGTGGAACTCACGACGGGATAGCATTCTCGCTGCCAGAGAGGAAAGAACAGGGTCTGTGTGGTCTGCCCAACGCATCATCCCAAGTTGAACATCGGCATCTGTCAATCTGCAGTATTCACGGACACCGAGTTCATCATTTATCAGCATGTCACGAAGTCCCGGCTGCAGTTCCAGTTCTCCTGCGATATGTAATTCCCGAGCCCTGGAAAGCATCCTGAGCAGATATGATTGTGTAAGCAGGTTGACCTTGTGGAAGTATACCTGCTGATACATGTGAAAACGACATACAAGATATGCTTCAATCGCTGGCAATCCCCAGTTCATGATGTATAGATGACCTTCATCATCAACGCGCATCGATCTGAGTACTCTATGGACATCGAAACCACCTATCTGAGCCCCACTGTTAGCTTGATCCCGGAGCAGATAATCCATCCTGTCCACATCCAGTTGGCTCGAGACAATCTCCTTGAGAAATGGCTCGATCGATTCACCATCATACTCTGACTCACCCTTCATGATAGCCAACAAGCGACCGAATCTCACTTCACCCAGAACCTCTCGAGTAGCGTTACCAATCTCAGTCTCCTTGGACTCAAGCATCATCACTCCCCATGTCTCATGCGAATGGAATGTGGCGAAGACCTCAGCCGTCTCCAACAAATGCGAATATGGCGGATGGCCAATATCGTGCAGCAATGCAGCGATTCTGACCAATTCAGCATCCTTGTCACTGAGGCGTCCAGGATGTATCTCCTGAAGTTGGTCACATAACTGTCCAGCCAGATGGTATGCACCAAGGCTGTGGATGAAGCGACTATGGTTCGCTGCTGGAAAGACATAGTAACATGTGGAGAGTTGATGGATGTAGCGTAATCTCTGCAGTTCTCGGGTATCTATGATACGTGCAATATGGGCAGGAACCAAGATATCCTTGTGAATCTCATCGCGGATGACACGGTCCCTGATACCTACCCCTCCCATTCTCCGGTCTGCATTGCTGACTTCAAACCCACCGTCCAACGCGGAGAATCAATAGCCGGAGAGAGTGTCGAAGGGGCATGGACGAGGAGGCCGCACCTGAGGAGTGGGGTAGTGGGAAAGTGTTCCTTTCAGGTGCAGATGGGAAATTATGGCCCATGTTCTTCTTCTCTGTCCTGCTCGTTGCTGCGTTGAATTTCTATGCGGTCAGCAGAGAACCCGACCGGATTATGATCGATGAACTGCACGAGCATGAGAACGAGGTGGTTCGGGTTGAAGGCATCATGGTCTCATGGGTCGAAGACCCTTATTCAGACGGTTCTCAACGACTTGATATAATCATTCAAGATGAAACGGGAGTAGCGGAGATTCGCTGGTTCAGGTTCGCCGATGTTCCCACTATCGGTTCAACGATCTCGGCGGTCGGAGACGTCCGCCAATGGGAGGGGCGATTCTGGATCCAGTCACTGGGGAATGGCGCCCTGCAGTGGGATGCGTCTGATGTAGTTGAATCCACCAATGTTGCATTGGCGATAATTGGACAGGATGCTGAACCATTCGTCAACCAGACGATAACCGTGGAGGGATACATCACCAAGACCGTCCACCCAGATACCGTCTGGACTTCAGCATATATCGCAGACCATCCCAACTATGCAAATTCAAAACACCAGTTGCGCCTCTTCATCTCCAGTGCCAGCGGCTCTTGGATCGAGGCTGGTTCCAAGATAACGGTCCAGGGGCAGATCCGCTTTGAAGAAAGAGAATTCCGCTATGTCATGTATACCCAAGGCCCTGAGATAATGGTCGATTACACCGTCATTCCAGCTCTGTCTGAATTGGAGTGGGATGAACAAGACACCTGGGGATATGAAATGAACAAGTTGGTCACTATCGAAGGCACCCCATATCAGGATGGAGTTGGAGATTGGTGGATCCAAGGCCCGGCAGAGCACCAGAACATCTGCATTCTACCTGGTGAAAGACTGCTTGAAGACAATGCATCTTCCTTCAATGGAATCGATGGAACCTGGACTGGACGGCTGGTATGGATGGGAGACATCGACGATATCTGCATCGATGATGGAGGTGAATACTCGTCTGAGGCGGTAGTAGGGGTGGAGGACCTGCTGTTCCAGATAGTCTCCTATCCTTCAACATACATCGATGATGATTCAATGCAGTGGAACGTCACCGGCTACCTCGCTGAATCACTTTCGCCAGAGGATTCGAGTGCATCGGTCAGGGATGCGCAATCATGGAAGGATGACAAGGTCAGCGTCTACGTCCAGTTCCAGTCCTCAAGACAGGAATGGATTGAGGAAGGACAACGCTTGGAGATGACGGTCACAGTGAGTTGGAGTCCCGAGTATGGAAGTCTCAATCTGGTCGCTCAACAATGGACACTGCAAGGAAACCCCTTGCCTGCTGAAACCTTGTCCTGGGATACCGATGTGGTCATTTGGGGGTATGCTGAGAACAATCTGATCTATATCGAAGGCAGGATGCTGGACTCAAATGGTTCGGGAGAGACATGGATAGTTCGACCTGGAACCTCAGACAGAGTATGTGCGGAGACACAGGGGTTGGAAAACCTGTCTTTGGCAGCGATGAACCACAGTCAACCATGGTATGGTAGACTCATTCAGAAACAGGATATCAACAACCGAACATATTACCTCTGCCTTTCCCATGCAAGCGCAACAGACAGCGATGGAGATGGCCTCTCAGACTATTCAGAGATCGAGGTTCATGAGACCAACGTTGATGATGTCGACAGTGATGGAGATGGATTCACCGATACCGAAGAGGTATTGGCGGGCAGCGACCCAATCGACAATGGAAACACGCCAGAGAACTGTTGTGGATCTGGAGAAGGATGAGGTTTTTCCATGTCGTGGGAAATGGAATTGTTTTGGTTATTCGGCTCGATGTTCGCTGGAATCATCATGGGTACCTTGACAGGTCTGATCCCTGGATTCCACGTCAATAATGTGGCATTGATTCTGCTGGCACTGTCTCCAACTCTGTTGAGTACTGGCATTCCACTATCGGCGGTTGCTACACTGATCGTTTCTTGCGGTACCGTTCACACCTTCCTGAATTACATCCCCTCAGCACTGATAGGAGCACCTGATGGAGATACCGCACTTTCCTTGTTACCTGGACACCGTATGTTGTTGGCAGGTAATGCAGCAAAGGGTGTGGCATATTCTGCTCGCGGTTCTCAACTCGGGCTCTTGTTCAGTCTACCACTCATCATCGTAGCGCGCATAGTTTTCGGCCCGGAGATGGGGCTCTATCAGGAGATGAGGGATGCGTTACCGTGGATCCTTCTGGCCATCTCAGCAATGCTTCTGGTGACAGAAACAACCCGATTGACATGGCCACAATGGATGCGGCAGATAAGTAGAGGGCGATTGGGAGAGGATTCACGTTTTGCAGGATTCCTGGCCGCTACCGGTTTCTTCCTGCTTGCCGGAATGTATGGCTGGGCCGTCTTCTCACTACCTGCCCGCTCTCCAGTAGGGATGCCAAATGCAAGCCTCTTGCTTCCTTCACTGGCCGGTTTGTTCGGCATTGCCAATCTCATCGACATCTATGCCACGACCAGTGAACTACCTCCTCAGAAGGATGATTGGGAATTACCGCCAGCGGGACCGTTGCTTGTTCCATGTTTCTGGTCATCCGTTGCCGGAGCATGCATGGGGGTCCTTCCCGGCATGACCGCTGCTCAAGCCACAGTTCTGGTCATGGGTGGGAGAAATGTCGTTGCCAAGGCTCAGGGCAAGGAGGGATATGGTATGGATTTCGAGAGTGGGATGTTACCGGTCCTGAGCCATGAAGAGATCCTTGAGAGAGCTAGAAGAGAAGCAGCCGGAGAGCCCATCGAAGACCCACACTCTGAACAGGACCTGGAGGTAATTGCAATCCTATCAGCGGTCAACACCGCGGTCACTGTGATGGTTCTTGGCTTCCTCTACATCATCGGCCGTTCACGTTCTGGTGCCACTCTTGCTCTCAAGATGATGTATCCCATCGACAAGTGGGTTGAGAACGAACCGAGTGCTGATTTCATCCGCCTGCTGGCTGTATGCGTCGCATCAGGATTAATCGCTGTTCCATTGATGTTCAAGGTAGGCAAGGGCATCCTCAAACTGCATGAGTTGATTCCTCTTCAGACCATGGTTCTCTCAGTCATCATCTTCGTCACCATCCTTGTCTATCTCTCCACCGGATGGATTGGAATCGGGGTGTTGATCGTAGGTGTGGTCATGGGTCTGATGCCACCGAGGATGGGTATCCGCAGAAGCCATGGTATGGGGATCATCCTCGTGCCGATAATGATCTATACATTCGCACAGAAATTTGATGCCTTCGGATTCATCTGATAAGGTGCACAGGAATGCTTGATGTTCCTTGACCGCCCCGCAAGGGACGGCGCTCAGGCACCAAGGTGAGAAAATGTTGGCCCGAACCTCGATTCTCCTGACGATTTTGATGCTCACATCCAGTCTCGTTGCTATCATTCCCAGCGAGGAATTAGATGCTCTGGAAGTGGCTGCTTCCGCAGCCAGGTCCCAACCTTGTAACACGGATCTTTGCTTGAATGAAGCCATGCCAAATCCCAATGGATATGATGATGCTGCATGGCCGGGAGGAGAATGGTTTGAAGTCACCAATACCGGTAGCATCGACGTCTCATTATCAGGATGGTACGTTCAGAACACCAACGGTAAACAATTGAGCTTTGACAGCAACAGCATAGTAGGATACAATTCCAGTGACTCTGCATCCTGGACACTCAGCCCTGGAGGCTTCAAGGTGATTGCAAGAAACGCCTCCGCTAATTTTTACATGACCAACACTGGCGATGCACTCAGCCTCTATGATTCCAGCAGTGGCTTCAGCGACGAAGCGTCGTGGGGAAGTGTACAATCAGGAGTCTCCTACGTTGAAGACCCCTCCGATGCCTACGCAGACTGGGTGTCTTCTGCAAGCCCGACTCCTGGCTCCAACAACAGTGGGGCTCAACCACCCACATACTTCTCCTCCGATCTGTTGATCAGTGAAGTGATGCCCAATCCATGGCCATCATATGACAATGAATCTTGGCCTGGTGGCGAATGGGTCGAGGTCTACAACAATGGAAGTACACCTTTCGATGTATCCGGCTGGAATCTGACGGATTCTGCTGGAAACATCATCACTCTCAATGAGAGCCACATGCTCGGGTACGATGCTGCGGATTCCAATACTTGGACTCTAGGCGTCAATGAATATGCAATCGTCGCAGTGAACTCCACAAACGTATATGGGGTACTGAACAATGGACAAGAGGAACTGTTCTTGAAATGGCCGAACGGCACCATCTCCGAGAAGGTGTCATGGTCAAAGGCTCGTTCTGGGATGAGTCTGATGAAGGATTCCAGTGGGGCGATGCAGACTTCGGTCTACCCAACACCAGGAGAAGCGAATGCTGCAGCGATTGATTCCATCATCAATAATGCAATGGAGTGGCCGGTTTCATTCAATGAGGTCCTACCAAATTCCACTGCTGATGGAAACATATACGCTGGCGGAGGTGAATGGCTGGAATTATACAACAATGGAACTATAGCCATCGATCTGACTGGTTGGACACTGATCGATGGAATCGGCAATCATACTGCCTTGAATGATTCACTGATTGGAGCAGGCATGCTGATAGCTCCAGGAGGGTATCGATTGGTGGAATTCACGGGAGACACCACACTGTGGAATGAATTCAATCATCTTTGCCTGAAAGATGATTCTGGTGATATCGTCGATGTTCTGCATTGGGACAGTGACCATGGAGAAAACATCTCATTGATTCGACAAGAAGACTTCACTGCACCTTGGGAGCCGGCGCCATATGGAACGCCAGGAGAAGAGAATCCATCTACTGGAGTCTCCACTGATGCGCTGGTCATGATCAATGAAGTGATGCCCAATCCACATGGAAACGATTCTTCGACCTGGCCAAACGGAGAATGGGTCGAACTGCTGAACATCGGCAATGACACTGTCGACCTGGCAGGTTGGAAACTACAGGCTGGTGGATACAAGAACTTCGCTATAACCGCAGAAAGAATGTTAGGCAAAGAAAACACCTCACTTGAAGCAGGTGAATTTGTGGTCATCATGGCCAATGGTTCCTCGACCTTCTATCTCAGGAACAGCAATGGGGACTCGGTTGCACTGCTCGATGAAAATGAAACCTCGATGCACACCGTGTTATGGACAAACAATGCCACTGAGGGAGAATCTCTGGTTGCTCATCCGACCTTGCCCGATTCCGAGTGGATTCAATCGATGTGGCCGACTCCGGGTGCTGCAAATCCAGAATTCGGAAACTACAGTGGTCCAATGACACTGACATTGAACGAAGTTCTCCCGCACTGCTATGATGACAGCGTCGAGCCGTACGACGACTGGGTGGAGATTCACAATCATGGTAGTGAAGTGGTCAACATCTCTCGTTGGTCCATGCTCAGTGAAGATGGAGAATCAGTTCTGATACGACATGACCGCATATGGAATGTCAGCGAAACAGCGCCCGATGCAACCGTCGTGGAGCCTGGAGGATACATCGTGGTATTGGCACCCATCTGGTTCGTCAGTGGTTATGGAGACAGTATTGATCTCCTTGACCCGAATGGAGACAGCAGACATTCAGTACAATGGACCGTTACCACTGATTGCCGTACTCTGGGACCTGATCTTGATGATGTCTCTGCAGAATGGAGAGCAATGCTATGGCCCACGCCTGGAGCTGAGAATCCCGACCCGGATGACTACGACTTCGATGCTGAAGTATTTTTCACTCGCTTGATGCCTGATGAAACCTCATACACCAACAGGAACAATGAATTCTTTGAATTATCCAATCTTGGTGAATCCACCGTTGATTTGACCAACTTTGTGATCAGGCGTACCAAACTGGGTGGAGATACATACGAAGCACGTTTCACCAGCCTCGTTCTGAATCAAGGAGACTCCATCGTCATCAGTCCCGATGCAGAAAGTCTTAGACAGGATTCAGGGGTTGATGCAACCTCAGCGAATTCGGTCATGAATTCCTCTGTATTTCTCACTAACAGTGGAGCAGCCTTACAATTGATAGCACCTGATGGAAGTGTTCGTGATACGGTCGTCTACGGTAATGCTAACCCCGTCATTGAAGGATGGAATGGAGCAGCGATGAGCGAACCCAATGGTTCCAGTTTCGGGCTGATCTACGTCAGAGGAGATGGCTGCAGCAATATCCCAGACAGCAACACAAGTGCTGATTGGACGATTCGCTGGAGCAGGATCGGAGCCAGCAACATCTGCTCCACTCCAACTTTCTCCAGCACTGGTTCGGTGACTCCAACCGTCTCCCCAGACGGCTCTCTATCACAGATTATTGATTGGATCGACTCCGCCCAAGAAAGTCTACATGTCCACATGTATCAGATCAGCAGTCCTGAAATCTCATTCGCGCTGAGACAAGCAGCACAGAATGGCGTGGATGTGACTGTGGTTGTCGACGAAGGAGACACTTGGTGGAGTGACTATTCACTGATGTTACAGAGAGGCTATGCAAGCGACCTTGCGGCCTCTGGAGTTGAAGTGTTCTGGTTCGGAGAACCGGATTATTCTGATGCGCCATATGGCCCGTATTCCTACCTCCACAGCAAGGTGGCTGTACGTGATGACATCAGTGTCTGGATCGGTTCAGGTAACTGGGGGAGGTCAACATTGCCACTTGATGACAATGCTGGAAATGTGGACTGGGGGGTCATCATAGATTCAATCGATGTCGCCTCTCTGGTGCTGGAGAGACTGGAATGGGATGAGAACCCAGAACACCCGCACATCAAGGCCCATCAGGCTTCATCTGCAACTCAAGGTACACCAAGTGGATGGTCGACTCCTGCTCCTGCAGACGAAACACATTCTGCACCAGTATCGTCACTGACCACCACTGGACCCGTGGAAGGGCGGCTGTTGACCTGCCCAGATGACTGTATGGAAGGACTGGTATGGTTGATGGACCAAGCGGATGATGAATTACTCTTGTCGCTACAATATCTCGACATGGATTGGTATTGGGGATGGGGCCCCAGCCCATTGCTGGAGGCACTTTCTGATGCGGCTCAGCGAGGTGTGAGTATCCGCATGATCATCAACGGCTATTATTATGATGAAGAGATCCAGGAAGCGGTTGATGAGTTCAACAATGTCTGGAATGCCACCAATGGCTGGGATACCTCTGCAATCATCATGTCAGATTCGGATGATGTCATCAAGGTCCACAATAAAGGAGTCATTGTTGACGGCGAACTGACTCTTTTCTCCTCTGTCAACTGGGGTGCAAACGCTGTCATTCGCAACCGCGAGATGGGAGTCATCATCAATTCTCAGGAAATCGCCTCATACATGCGTGCACACTGGATGGATGATTGGAATAGACTCAACTCGAGCGCGGATAGCGATGCCGATGGACTCCCTGACTTCTGGGAAGTGGAAAATGGCCTCAACAGAACAAACCCCTACTCAAGTACTGGAGTCCACGGCGAGGAGGGCGATGACTCAGACAGGGATGGGCTTTCACATCTCGACGAATTCAAGTATTCTGGAAACCCTCATTCAAATGACACAGATGGGGATTGTCTCTCAGACTCATTTGAGATAACTCTGGCTCTTGAACTGTCTCAGGGCGGTTCTCAGGCAGTCATCGATGACAGCATAAGGGAAGCAATGACAAGTACTGATATCGACAAGAACGGAGTGAATGATGGGATACAGTGGGATTGTGGAGCCGATGCCGCGCCTGATTCTGATATCGATGGTGTAGAAGATCAGTACGATGATTGCCCCGATACCACAATTGGCTCACCAGTTGATGGATATGGCTGTTCTTCCGAACAAAGAACCGTTGATGACTATGATGATGATGGTGTTGTCAATGATGTTGACAATTGTCCTGATACTCCTGCTTCTGAAATCGCCATCGGTGCTGGTGGTCCAGTGGCTGACGAGAGTTACCGAGGATGCAGTCCTTCACAACTGGATGAAGATGGGGATGGGATTATCGATGATTTCGATGATTGTCTGGAGTCCCCTTCTAATGAAAGTGTCAACATCAACGGTTGCTCGGCTGAACAATTGGCAGAACTGGCGAAGTCCAACTCCAACAAAGATGAAGTGGGAATCGCAGGTACTGTATTCACTGTGGTGATGATCGCATCAGGTATCTTGTTGGGAGGTTGGTTGATTCTCAATCTACTAAAGAACAAGGGAAACAAGGATGTCCTGACCAAGGCGATGGTGCTGGAGCAAGAGATCGTGGATATCGAGCAATTGTCGATGCCAGTACTGGATGCATCTGCTGGAATGCCAGTACTCGATGGCTCAGCAGGGTTGGAGGCGTCCACGATTCCTTCTCAACCGACGATTGACATGTCACTGTTCCCGGGCTGGACCTTGGAAACTGTACAGACATACATCGACCAAGGGTGGACTCAGGAACAGTTGAAGGAATGGTACGACAACTCCTCTCGCTGATTGCCAAGTTTATTGTGGAGAGCCTCTCCTCAAAGTACAGGGATAGATATGCGACACAGCGGCAGACAGAGTATTCCAGTTTGTGACTTTGCTGATTTCCAGAGTGAGGATGCAGAGAGAAGAGCGCGATTCATTCAAGAGATGGGAGATGCGCTCAAAGATATCGGATTCTTCGCTCTTGAGAACCACGGAATTCCACTTGATGACATAAATTCAGCATACTCAGAAGCCAAGGACTTCTTCACCTTGGATGGTGATGCCAAGTCGGCATATGAACAGAAAGATATCAATCGGCAAAGAGGTTTCACTGGATTCGGAGTTGAACATGCAAAGGGAAATCCTGCTCCAGATCTCAAAGAATTCTGGCAGACAGGACGAGTTCTAGGTGAAGAGCATCCAAGTTTCGATTCTTTTCCACAAAACATCTGGCCCACAGAAGACTGTCCTGATTTCGAGCAGGCGGTGGATGGATTATACGAGAAGATGGAGGGATTGGCTCAGTTTCTCCTGTCGGCTGCCTCTGAATACCTGAGCAAGGGGGTGGAGTGGTTACCTCTGATGGCTAACGATGGTAACACCATTCTGAGGCTGATTCATTACCCGCCAGTACCAGAAGATGCAGACCCACAGAGTGTTCGTAGTGCTGCCCATGAAGATATCAATCTCATCACCCTGCTTGTTGGGGCCACGGCCGATGGGCTTGAGGTGATGGACCATGATGGAGGTTGGATTCAAGTGGAAGCGAACCATAATCACATCATCGTCGATTCTGGAGACATGCTGCAGAACCTGACCAACGGTCTGTTCAAGAGTACCACTCATCGGGTGGTGAATCCCGATAATTCCAGAAACAGACGCTTCTCGATGCCGATGTTCGTCCACCCACGGGATGAAGTTGATCTGACACCAGACGAAGAGTTGGTATCAGTGACCGGGGGGGAAGCACTCTATGATTCAATTACAGCAGGTGAATATCTGTATCAAAGACTGGTTGAGATTGGATTGACCTCCTGAGATGTTCCCTATGCGAATCCCCGATATCATCGAGGCCAAGCGTGATGGATTGGAACTGACCAGCGAACAGATGGAATATTTCATTGAAGGAGTTGCAACAGGAAACATCCCGGGTGAACAGATTGGCGCTTGGTTGATGGCGGTATATCAGAATGGGATGACGATGGATGAACGCACCGAATTCACTAGATTGATGCGCGATTCAGGAGAAGTCATCGATTGGCAAGATAGCAAGAATCTGTATGTGGACAAGCACTCAACAGGAGGGGTAGGGGACAAGATGAGCCTGGTGTTGGCTCCTGCTCTGGCCGCATGCGGATTGAAGGTTCCAATGATTGCAGGAAGAGGCCTGGCGCATACTGGTGGGACGATTGACAAACTCGAATCCATACCTGGATTCAATACCGACGGTGGCGAGAAAGAGATTCGTGAGGCCATCGAGACCGCTGGCTGCTGCATCTATGCACAGAGCCAGAGGATAACCCCTGCTGATGGAGTACTCTATGCAATTCGAGATGTGACAGCCACAGTTCCATCCGTACCGCTGATCACCGCCTCGATAATCTCCAAGAAATCTGCAGAAGGCGTGGGAAATCTGGTTCTAGACATCAAGGTCGGCTCGGCAGCATTCATGCAACATGTCGATGAAGCGAGAGAACTGGCCCATTCAATGATAGAAGTCGGCAAAGGATTAGGAATGCAGATCAGAGTATTGTTGACTCAGATGGACCTACCAATTGGCACCCACATCGGAAATTCGCACGAAGTGATTGAGATTCTCGAAATCCTTGAGGGAACAGGTTCGTGGGACAGTATCTCGCTGATTGCAATACAAGGAGCTCATCTTCTACAGATGAGTGGGATGGTTGAGACAGTAGAACAAGGACAGATGAGGATTCTTGAAACCCTCTCCAATGGCAGCGCAGCCGCTCATTTCCGTCGAATGTGCGCCGCTCAAGGTGTTTCTCAACAGGTTCTGAATGACCTGTCTTCACATCTGGATATCGCACCGTTCTCTTTCACCCTGCATTCAGCGATGGATGGTTGGGTCGAGGATATCGATGCGCTGGAATTATCCAAGGTGTTGTGTGAACTGGGAGCTGGCCGAGTATCTGCAGAGGACGATGTCGACCACGGAGTAGGTGCTGTCATCAAATCAGAGATTGGAAAACAAGTGGCAGAGGGTGATTTGATTCTCAGTGTACATCATCGCGAAGAAGAATTGAGTGAGCACTATATGCAACGATTGGAATCCTGCATCGGCATCTCTGATGCTCCAGTCTCCATCCAAGAACGACTCATCGAGGTCATCGAATGAATTGTTGCTCAGCCGTAGTGGTCATAAGGGGATGGCGATTCGGCGATTCGCTGCCGCTTTAGCTTAGCTGGTGGAGCGTGGGACTGTTAATCCCAAGGTCGCCGGTTCGAACCCGGCAAGCGGCGCTCTGTATGTGCATTCATGAGGTTGCGAAGCACGTATCATTATGTTCAAGGAATACACGTATTCAGTCTTCAAGTTCAGCATCAAGAACCTCGGCCTCAAGAATGAAATCATCTTGTTCCTTCATCTGGGTGGCTGTTTCCAACAATGAGGTCCTTACAGAAGTCTTGACCACCGGTGGTGGGGAGAACTCTTGTTCCTCAACAGGATCCATGAGGCTGGCCTCAACCACTTCTGCATCCATCACCACCGTTTCTGGACTCCCAATGTCATTCCATCTTCGTTCTCGCCAAGAGAGGTAAGCCTCTCGTGATTGTTCGTTCATCGCTATAATGAAGACCATCAACAATAATGCCAACAAGGTAGGGAGCCACCAATTATCTGCCATCCATGCGAACATTCCAGTGAAACCTGATTGTTGGGATTCTCCATCGGTAGCAGCATCGATATGCTGGAAGAATGTTCGATCCATAGATACTGAGGTTGATGATGCTCCAGACACTGACCAATCTCGGGATTGAACCCTATCCATCTCCACCTTGCCCGGAGCCAACCAGACCTCTACATGAATTGAATATGGAGAACGCGGGCCGGGTGTGCTCGGATTGGGAGTCAAACATGTTCCAATCGCATTTCCTTGTACGTCAAAACCCCACCAACCTCCATTTTCCATTCCGCCAACGAATTCAATCTCATCACCATTGACATCACCATTCTCGTAGGAGCCGTCGCCATCAGCATCGAGAGCAAGTCTAAGATTGGCACCAGTAGGACAAAGGATGTTGCTTGAAAGTGGAGTGTATTCCATCGTCGCCACGACTCTTGTGGTGCCCTTGGGCATCCAGATCTCCTTGCGATGAGCGCTTGCAGGCGGGAAGTCACTACCCGAGGCGAACACTGCGAACTCGCCCTCCCATTCAGCATCCAACTGGTCGCCCTTGACTGTTTCAACCTCATCATGAATGACCATTTGCGAGATGTTGTACGCATCCCAGACCGTTGCATCTGGGTCATCCTCTCGCAATTGTTCCAGAGTCAATGCCAGAGCAACGGCCTCCTCTGAATCGATGAGTCCGTATCCTTGAACGTGATCGAGTTCTCTTCCATCAAGACCAGTGGCTGAAGAATCTGCTAGATTGTCTCCACTCTCAATGCGGTTTGCTGTCAATTTCATGATCAATTCAACCTCATGAATCGGGCGTTTTGCTGTGACTGGGGGGGATATCCCTGAGGGGTCGTGCAATTCAACATCCCCTTCAACAGCCAGATCCTCGTCGACCATGCTCATCTTCAACGAAGGAGCAGCCTGGAACATCAAGGCAGCCAGACCTGCAACATGAGGAGTAGCCATGCTTGTCCCACTTATTGAGAGATAGTAGTAGTCGAGGTCTCCGCTGGCAACATCACCTGCTCCTGTTCCACCGCCGATCATGGTTGTACGTGCAGCAGCACTCCAGATGTCGACACCCGGTGCTGCGATATCCGGCCATGTCCCGATATCACTCTGAATACCTCTACTGGAGAAATCTGCCATGCCAACGCCATCACGATTTGATGCTGCCACTCCAATGGCACTGGGAACCTTGGCGAAGATGTTTGAACGGTCATCCTCACCATCTCCTCCATCATTGCCGTTTGCGAAGATCACGGCCACATTGTTGTCATAGGAGAGTTTCTCGATGATCTGTACCGTCATGTCATTGGGGTCATAGGAATCGAACGGGAATCCTGGGCCCCACGAATTGGTCACTACCCGGATGTTCCATGCCTGCTGGGTTGCTGAACCTGCTGCTGACAGTTGGTAGGCATATTCGAGTCCTGAATACTCATCGATGGTGAATGCCGCCTCACCCATCGACAATCCAATCAACCATGCGTCTGGGGCGACTCCACGCTTATCTCCAGCACTTGCATCTCCATTGCCGGCCACTGTTCCAGCACAATGTGTTCCATGGCCACTGGTGGTGTCAGTATTCTGCAACGGCACCCAAGCGAAGGCAGGAGTAGACGAACCTGAACCCTGATCAAGTTTGGCGTTGTAGATGACCTTGTCATCAACATCCGGCACGCTAGGATTGTTTGGATTCTGGAAATCGTAATCGAGGTCAGGATGGGTTGCATCAATTCCCGAATCAAGAACCAACACAGTCACTCCCTTGCCCGTTATCGTCGGGTGACTCGGGTGTTTTCCTCCAGCCTTGGTCAGCATCTCTCTGTCCCACACATCACTGGCTCCAATGACGTCGACCGTGGTGTTCATCTGCAGTTCCAATGGAGCATTCCATTCCACCCACATCACTTCTGGCTCATCTGCCAATGAAGCGATTGCTGATGCAGGAGCACTAGCAAAGACAGCGGGCACGATAGTGGTCAGGTGCAAGCCAGACACGCCATGACCAGCCAACCATTCCATATCGGATTCATCTGCGATTCCATCATCGAACTGGATGATGACTTCGAGCAAGGAATCTGTAGGTGTTTGCTTCAGAACATGCTTCAATGCAGGGTCCATCGGATCCTCCAACAATCGCAATTCCTGCTGGATAGAAGGATGTGCTGAAGGCTCTTCAATAGAAACTGGTTCCTCTATCATAGCACCGAGTGAGGAGCCCAAAAGGCATATCAGAACGAAGATGAGAGCAAACCAGTTCCTCATCCCCATGGATACTTCGTGCCATCCTGCTGCCTTGAACCCATCGCGCTCACGTACGCGGGGCCGTCGTACCGACGGCCCTCATCATATCATTCCCATTCGATGGTCCCAGGTGGTTTGTGAGTGATATCGTAAACAACTCGATTGACCGAACCCTTCACCGTGTTGGTTATCCTTGTCGATATCTTCTCCAACACCGAATGTGGAATCTCAGAATACCGTGCACTCATCCCATCCAGACTTGCCACGGCACGGACGACAACAGTTTCACCATAGGCGCGGACATCTCCATGTACGCCAACGGATCTTACCGGAAGAATCGCCGCGAAATACTGCCACGGAATCTCTATCTCTCCGCGCTCGTGAGATGCCTCCAATTCTTCCTCAACTATGTGGCAGGCTTCTCTGACCACCTCAACACGATGAGGGGTCAACTCCCCCAAGCAGCGAACAGCCAATCCGGGACCTGGGAATGGCTGACGGTCAGCGACTGAGATGGCTAAATGCCGAGCCACGATCCTTACTTCATCCTTGTAGAGGTCGCGTAGAGGTTCAACCACTTCAAGAGTCATGTCCTCTGGCAGACCGCCAACGTTGTGATGACTCTTGATGGTGTCTCTGACTCCCCCTCCAGATTCGATCCAATCTGGAGCGATGGTGCCCTGAACCAGACACTTAGCGCCTACTTTCTGTTGCTCTTCCTCAAAGATACGGATGAACATCTCACCGATGACCTTGCGCTTATGTTCTGGTTCTGTCACTCCTTCAAGCGCCTCGAAAAATCGATCTGCAGCCTTGACAACCGTCAGATTCAAGCCCATTTCAGCAAGCATCTCTTCAATTTCCTCGGTCTCATTCTTGCGCATGAATCCAGTGTCCACATAGACACAATGCAGAAGCCCGCCGACAGCCTGATTTGCTAATACTGCGGCTACTGATGAATCAACTCCACCAGAACAAGCGATTATCGCTGTCTCAGTAATCTTCTCTTTCAATGCCGACACGGCCTCATCAACAAACTCGGCGACATCGAACATCGTATCACCTCTGGACGTCACGGTCCATCTGTTTGACTCTCTCAACTGCGGCAGATTTCTCCTCGACCAGAGCAGCAGCAATATCTTCATCCGATAAAGCAAGAATCTGTAATGCCAACCAGGCCGCATTCTCTCCGCGGTCCACACCTACTGTTGCTGCAGGGACTCCAGGGGGCAACTGAGCGATTGACAATAGACTGTCAAAAGGAACCTTGCCTCCACATGGAACGCCGATGACCGGACGAACAGTCATGGCTGCAACCGCGCCGGGAAGTGCTGCTGCAAGACCTGCCATGGCGATGAAAATCTTGTTCCCCTGTTCCAGAGCATCATTCACTAATTGTTCCACAAAGGCAGGTGAACGATGAGCAGAAGCCACTCTCAACTGGTAATCAACTGCAAAGCGATCAAGAACCTTGGTGCACTTATCCGCAACCGGCATGTCGGACTTGGAACCAAGCATGATGGTGATGTCCATGTCGAGAATCGACCCGAGTCCGGTTCATCAAGGTGCCGAGCAAACAATTGATTCAATTCATGCATCGACAGGTGCAATTTGCTCCATCTTCAGGTCGTCTCGATTCAATTGCTGCGACACTTCGACCTTCGTGGGTTGCCACCCTCCT